>Ga0180222_1000533_pt1 | contig 54024 bp, 52 predicted proteins | sample eDN5th37CKraftOP_FD_151336 | JGI IMG/M metagenome (GOLD analysis project Ga0180222, IMG submission 151336) | Enriched Organic Plus compost microbial communities from Emeryville, California, USA - eDNA 5th pass 37_C Kraft OP (version 2) (version 2) ...
CGCCGCGGTCGAGACCAGTCGGCGCGCCTCGCGATCGAGCGGCGTCATCAATTCGCGCTCGGCGAGGCGCAGCATGTCGGCGCCGTCGATGATGTCGTCGCGGTGGCTCGCCAGCGTGGCGCGCGCCTTGGCCAGCGTCGGATTGTCATGCGCGAGCTTCAGCAGGTCGCGGACGATCGCATCGGCATCGGCGCGGCGGTCGCTGGTGATGGTCGCCGCCGCCCGCTCATGCAGCTTCTCGATGGTGGCCAGCCGCGCCAGGCCGAATGCCTCGCGCGCGATGATCACGATCAGCGCCAGCAGCGCTGCCGCCGCGAGAGCCGCGCCGAACCAGCCGAGACCCTGGCTGCGGGCATAGAGATCCTCGATCAGGTTGGTGACGCCGAGTCCGGCGCCGAGCAGAACCAGGCCGCCGACGCCGCTGAAAAATATGGTGCCCCACCAGGACCGCCGCTTCGGCGGCAAATGCGCCTGCTCGAGCGTCACCGGCACCAGCGCGGGATCTGGCTCCGGGGTGATTTGGATCGTCCCGTGGCCGAACACGCCGCGATCCTCGCCGTCGCGCACCACGACGCGCGGATCGTCGAGCCGGAACGCAGCCGGGCGGCGGGCCTCGCTTCGCTCAGTCATGCCAGTGGTCCCGTCATTCCAGCCTGTCTCCGATCAGGAACTGGAGGGCGCGGTCAAGGCGAATGTGAGGCAATGCCGGCGTCTCGTCCGGGCCGTGCTCCAGCAACGGTGGCCTGAAGCGCAGGAAGCGATAGTCGCTCTCGTCGGGCTGCGCGGCGGTCAGTCCCCGGAACGTGGAATTGTCGCTGAAGAGGCTGTCGAGGTCGGTCGGAAGATCGCCGGGAAAGGTCGCGACCTCGGTCTCGCCGTCGAACGTCTCGCCGCCGGCCTGCTCGCCGGCGATCGGCGTGCCGAGGATCGAGGGCAGGTGTTCGCGTCCGCGCTGGACTTCGGCCTCGCGCGTGGCGCGGACAGCCGCCAGCGCCACCACGTCGATGCTCGCGCCGGCGAGTTCGGCGCGCATCGCGGCGCGGTCGAGCATGCGGCGAAGAATGGCTTCGAGGCGATCGTGGCTCGAGCGGTGCAGATGGTCGGCCTTGGTGGCGGCGAACAGGATGCGCTCGATCCGCGGCCGGAACAGCGCACTCCACAGCGAGCCGCGTCCCACATTGAAGCAATCGAGAATCCCGGCGAGCGCCGCCTCGAGATCGCGCAGCGCGGTCGGGCCGGCATTGAATGCCGCCAGCGCATCGACGAGCACGATCTGCCGGTCGAGCCGGGCGAAATGATCACGGAAGAACGGCCGCACCGCGATGGATTTGTAGGAGTCGTAACGCCGCCGCATCATCGCCCAGAGCGATCGGCCGGGTGGCGTGCCGTCAGCGGCCACGTCGAGCGGGGCGAAGGTCAGCGCCGGCGAGCCTTTGAGGCCGCCGGGCATCAGGAAGCGGCCGGGCGGCAGCAGGCTCATGGCGAAGCGTTCGTCGCGGCAGGCGCGCAGATATTCGGTGAACAGCTTCGCTGCCGTCAGCGTGGCCTGCTCGTCCTCACGGCCGAGCGGATCGAGCGTTGCAAGATGGGCGTGCCATGCGGCGGCGAGCGTGGCGCGAGGCTGCTGCCGCGACAGGGCGAGGCTTTCCGCCGACCATCGCTCGTAGCTCTTGTCGAGCAAGGGCAGATCGAGCAGCCATTCGCCGGGGTAATCGACGATATCGATGGTCAGCGTACGCTCCGCGCCGCTGCGGCGCTGGAATGCGATGGCCAGCCGCAGCTCGCTGATGTCCGAGGTGGATTCCGGCCAGCGGCGCTCCTCGATCAGGGTATGGACATGACCCTCGTAGTTGAAGCGCGGCACCGCGTCGTCCGGCTGCGGCTCCAGGCGGGCCGTGGCGATGCGCCCGGTGGTCAATGCGTCGAATACCGGAAAGCGGCCGCCGCGCAGCAGCCCGTGCACCAGGGCGGTGATGAAGACCGTCTTGCCGGCCCGCGACAGTCCGGTGACGCCGAGGCGCACCGTGGGATTCAAGAGATGGCTGCCGTAGTCCATCAGCGCCCGGGCCGACAGACGGGCTTCCTCAAGTATTTCGGTCAAACCTGCGGCCATGTCGGGAATCGGCGCATCCGGGTGAGGGCGCAGCGGGAAGCCGCTGAGGATGGACTGTTCTCCAAAAAATGGCGATTGACCGGTCAAAATCAAGCTTCATGTTTCCGACCCATTTCTAGGCAAGAGAGAAGCGCTGATGTCCGCGGCGTGCCAGCGCGCCGCAGATGCTCCGATCAACAATCCGGCCCAGATACCTGCGATGACGATCTTCCAGCTCAAGCAGCTTGCCTCATCCTCCGCGGCCGCAGCCATGGGCGCGGTGCGATGGAACTACGACCGCGCCGAATTGATCGCCGATGGGGTGATCCATGGGCTGGGGATCGGCTTTGGTTTGATCGCCGCGACGGCGCTGATCGTGCTGACCGGCGTGTTCGCGTCGACGCCGGAGATCATCTCGGTCTCGATCTATGCCGCCGGGCTCCTGACCATGCTCGGCCTTTCCGCTGCCTACAATCTGTGGCCGGTCTCGCCGCGCAAGTGGTGGCTGCGTCGGCTCGACCATTCGGCGATCTACATCCTGATCGCCGCGACCTATACGCCCTTCATGATGCAGATGAAGGACCACGCCCTGGCGATGGCTCTGCTGGCCGGGGTGTGGAGTGTGGCGCTGATCGGCGTGCTGCTGAAGCTGTTTCTGCCGGGCCGCTTCGACCGGCTGTCGATCGTGCTCTACCTGGCGATGGGGTGGAGCGGCCTTGCGGCCTATGACACGCTGGCGATGTCGCTGTCGCAGATGACGATCTGGTTCGTCCTCGCCGGCGGGCTGCTCTATACGCTCGGCGTGATATTCCACACCTGGCGCCGGCTGCGGTTTCAGAACGCCATCTGGCATGGCTTCGTCTTGCTTGGCGCCGCGTGTCATTATACGGCTGTTCTGGATCTCGTTTTGACCTGAATTCGGAGCACAGCCATGAACGTCGCCGGCAAGATCGTCGTTGTCACCGGAGGCGGGAATGGGATCGGCGAAGCGCTGTGCCGGACGTTCCACGGGGCGGGAGCTGCCAAGGTGATCGTGGCGGATCTCGATCAGGCGCGGGCGGAGGCGGTGGCGACGTCGATCGACGGCGCGGCGTTCAAGTGCGACGTCAGCCAGGAGGCCCAGATCAGGCAGGTGATCGAGGAGACCGAGCAGCGCTTCGGGCCGATCGACCTGTTCTGCTCCAATGCCGGGATCGGCGGCGGATTCGACCCGCTGGCCGGGAATGCCGGCGGCGACTCCGACGAGCCCTGGGCGCGGAGCTGGGCGATCCACGTCATGGCCCATGTCTATGCGGCTCGTCATCTGGTGCCGCGGATGAAGGCGAGGGGCGGCGGCTATTTCCTCAACACCGTTTCGGCGGCGGGCTTGCTGTCGCAGGTCGGCAGCCCGGCCTATTCCACGACCAAGCATGCCGCGGTCGGCTTTGCCGAGAGCCTTGCGATCGCGCACAAGGCTCATGGCATCCGCGTCTCGATCCTGTGTCCGCAGGGTGTCGACACCAACATGCTGCGTTCGATTCCCAAGGGTCCGCAGTCAGGCGACGGCGATCTGACGCCGGAGCAGGTTGCAGCCGATGCGCTGCGCGGCATCGAGCAGGAGACGTTCCTGATCCTGCCGCATCCGCAGGTGCTGGACTACATGCGCAGGAAAACCGACAACTACGACCGCTGGATCGGCGGCATGGCCAAGATCCAGGCGAAAATGCGCGAGGACTTCGCCAAGGCCTAAGGGCGTCAAGGCCTAAGGGATTGCGGCCAGCCGATCCGATGTCGAAGCATCTGGCATGGCCTCTGCGCGGTCCTGTCCCGCCGAATTCAATCTGAAGAGCTGTTGCCCGGCAGAATCTCGTGCACCCGCTCCGGCGGGCGACAGAGGCGGACGCCCGCCGGCGTCTCCACCAGCGGGCGCTCGATCAGCACGGGATGGGCGGCCATCGCCTTGAGCAGCGTCGCGTCGTCAGCCTGATCGAGGCGCAGCTCACGATAGAGCGCCTCCTTCTTCCGGATGGCGTCGCGCGGCTTGAGGCCGGCGCGGGCGATCAGCGCGGCCAGTTCGTCGCGGCTCGGCGGCGTCGCGAGATACGCGACGATGCGCGGCGCGATGCCCGCGGCGCGGATCAGCTCCAGTGTCCGGCGTGAGTTGCTGCATTTCGGGTTGTGATAGATGGTGACGTCCGTCATTCAGACGCTCGCGAATTCGCTGCGGTTGTAACCCTGCGCATAAAGCAGCGCGGTGAGGTCGCCATAATCGATGCGGGCGGCTGCCGCGGCGGCCACCGCCGGCTTGGCATGATAGGCGACGCCGAGGCCGGCATCCTGGATCATGCCGAGGTCGTTGGCGCCGTCCCCGACCACCAGCGTATCGATGTTGTCGAGGTCGAACGCATCCCGCAGTTCGCGCAGCGTCGCGAGCTTGGCCTCGCGCCCGAGCACCGGCTCGGCGACGCTGCCGGACAGCTTGCCGTCTTCGCTGAGCAGGCGATTGGCGCGGTTTTCCTGGAAGCCGATCATGGCCGCGACCTTCTCGGTGAAGGCCGTGAAACCGCCGGAGACGAGGCAGGTATAGGCGCCGTGCGCGCGCATGGTGCCGACCAGCTCGCGCCCTCCCGGCGTCAGCGTGATGCGCTCCTTCAGCACCTCGTCGATCACGCTTAAGGGGAGGCCCTTCAGCAGCGCCACACGCTCGCGCAGCGCGGGCTCGAAAGCGATGTCACCGCGCATCGCCCGTTCGGTGATCGCTGCGACATGGGCCTTGAGCCCCGCGAAGTCCGCGAGTTCGTCGATGCATTCCTGCCCGATCATGGTCGAATCCATGTCGGCGAGAAAAAGCCGCTTGCGCCGGTTGGCCTGAGGCTGCACCACAACATCGATCGGAAGGTCCTCGCGCGCCGCGCGGAGGCGGTCGGCGAGGGCAGTCGCCGCCTCGGTGCTGTCGAAGGGGATGTCCACGGCCACCTCGTCGAACAGCCAGTGCGCCGGGCCGGCCGATGGCAGGATGGCGCGCGCGCCGTCCACGATGGTGGAGTCGAGCGCAGGGTTGACGGGATTGCAGATGAGCGTGGCGACGAGGGACATGACAGGTTCGCGGTCGGAGGGCGTGAAAGCCGTGCTTATCGCAGGGCCGACCGCGAGCGGCAAGTCGGCGCTGGCGCTGGACCTCGCGCGGCGGCTCCGCGGCCTCATCATCAATACCGACTCGATGCAGGTCTATCGCGACCTGCGGATCATCACCGCGCGGCCCAGCCGGGAGGAGGAGCGCGAGGTTCCGCATCGCCTCTACGGCCATGTCGATGCCGCAGTGAACTATTCCGCGGGACGCTGGGTGGCGGACGCCGCGGCCGCGCTGGTCGAGGCCCGCAGTGACGGACGGTTGCCGATCTTCATCGGCGGTTCCGGCCTTTATTTCAGGGCGCTGACGCGGGGGCTGTCGGCGGTGCCGCCAATTCCGGCCGCCATTCGCGAGCAGGTGCGGGACCGGCTGGCGCAGCAGGGCCCCGAAGCCCTGCATGCCGAGCTGGCGCGGCGCGATCCCGCCTCCGCCGGCCGTCTGAAGCCGCGCGATCGCATCCGCATCGCCCGGGCGCTGGAGGTGCTGGAGGCGACCGGGCGCTCGCTGACCGACTGGCATCGGGACGGTCTGCCGCCGGTGCTGGCGCCGGGGGAGGCGACGGCGGTGTTCCTGGCGCCGGACCGCGATACGCTCTATGCGCGGATCGACCGGCGTTTTGCGCAGATGCTGAACGGCGGGGCGCTGGAAGAGGTGAGGCGGCTCGCCGCCCGGAGGCTCGATCCGCTGCTGCCGGCGATGAAGGCCCATGGCGTCCCCGCGCTGATCCGGCACCTGAAGGGCGAATTGTCGCTCGACGAAGCCGCCGCGATCGGCCGGCTCGACACCCGCCGCTATGCCAAGCGGCAGTTCACCTGGTTCCGGCACCAGCTTCCGGAATTCGCATGGATGGCCCCGGCTGAGGCGGATGCATGGCTCGCCAGCGCAATTGCCTCATAGGCGGCGGCCCCGAGCCGGATTATTCTAGGGAAAGTCGTGTTGACCTGATCCCGATCGCGCTTTATAACCGCGCAACGTTCGGGAAGTTTGTGATCATCTATGCGCAATAAAGTTACTGATCTTCTTATTATCGTCGTCGTACCTTGGCACACCGCCGGGGGTGGCTGACGTCACCTGAAAATCGGGCGGTGTGCATGGGCCTCTCAGGCCCTTTTTTATTTTCGGAGTTCGCCAAACCAAGCCGCGCCCAAAGGGGCGCATCCGGAGCAGACCATGAGCGATAGCAAGAGCCACGATGCCAATCAGATGACCGGCGCGGCGATGATCGTCCGCGCGCTGGTCGATCACGGCGTCCAACACATTTTCGGCTATCCGGGCGGCGCGGTACTTCCGATCTATGACGAGATTTTCCAGCAGGACCAGATCGAGCATATCCTGGTGCGGCACGAACAGGGCGCCGGCCATGCGGCCGAGGGCTATGCACGCTCCACCGGCAAGCCGGGCGTGGTGCTGGTGACATCGGGGCCGGGCGCCACCAACATGGTGACGCCTCTGACCGACGCGCTGATGGATTCCATTCCGATGGTCTGCATCACCGGCCAGGTGCCGACGCATCTGATCGGCAACGACGCGTTCCAGGAGTGCGACACCGTCGGCATCACGCGGCCCTGCACCAAGCACAACTGGCTGGTGCGCGATGTCAACGATCTGCCGAAGGTCCTGCACGAGGCGTTCTATGTGGCGACATCCGGGCGTCCCGGGCCGGTGGTGGTCGACGTGCCCAAGGATGTGCAGTTCGCCGTCGGCACCTACACGCCGCCGCGCAAGTCTGACGTGCACGTCTCCTACAAGCCGCAGCTGAAAGGCGATGCAGCGCAGATCCGCAAGGCGGCGGAGCTGCTGGCGCAGGCGCGCCGGCCGGTGATCTACACCGGCGGCGGCGTGATCAATTCCGGCCGCGATGCTTCGAGACATCTGCGTGCCCTGGTCGAGGCGACGGGTTTCCCGATCACGTCGACCCTGATGGGCCTCGGCGCCTATCCGGCCTCCGGCCCGAACTGGCTCGGCATGCTCGGCATGCACGGCACCTACGAGGCCAACATGGCGATGCACGACTGCGACGTCATGCTGTGCATCGGCGCGCGCTTCGACGATCGCATCACCGGACGCACCGATGCCTTCTCGCCGGGTTCGAAGAAGATTCACATCGATATCGACCCGTCATCGATCAACAAGAACATCCGCGTCGACGTGCCGATCATCGGCGATGCCGGCGGCGTGACGGCCGACCTGCTGCAGGCGTTCAAGGCGCTCGGCAAGAAGCCCGACATCAAAGCGTGGTGGCAGCAGATCGCGGTGTGGAAGGCGCGCAACTCGCTCGCCTACAAGAAGAACGACGAGATCATCCTGCCGCAATATGCGATCCAGCGGCTGTTCGAGGCGACGCGGCATCACGACACCTACATCACCACGGAGGTCGGCCAGCATCAGATGTGGGCCGCGCAGTTCTTCGGCTTCGAGGAGCCGCACCGCTGGATGACGTCCGGCGGGCTCGGCACCATGGGCTACGGACTGCCGGCGGCGCTCGGCGTGCAGGTGGCGCATCGCGACAGCCTGGTCATCGACATTGCCGGTGACGCTTCGGTGCAGATGACGATCCAGGAGATGTCGAGCGCGGTCCAGCACGAGCTGCCGATCAAGATCTTCATTCTCAACAACCAGTACATGGGCATGGTGCGGCAGTGGCAGCAGCTTCTGCACGGCAACCGGCTGTCGCATTCCTACACCGAGGCGATGCCGGACTTCGTCAAGCTGGCTGAGGCCTATGGCGCGGTCGGCATGCGGGCGATCAAGCCGGCGGATCTCGAGGGCGCGCTGCAGGAGATGATCAAGGTGAAGAAGCCGGTGCTGTTCGATTGCCGCGTCGCGGCGCTCGAGAACTGCTTCCCCATGATCCCCTCCGGCAGGGCGCATAACGAGATGCTGCTGCCCGAGGAAGCCAATGACGAAACCACCGCGGCTGCCTTCGCCGGCGGCAAGGCGCTGGTGTGAACGTGAATGGACGTCGTCCTGAGGCGCGAAGGCGAAGCCTGAGCCTCGAAGGATGACGATGGACAATGCCGTCGCCCTTCGAGGGCCGCTGAGGAAGCGGCCGCCTCAGGGTGACGGCCCAATCAGGAAAGCAAGATCGATGACCCAGCCTGCCTCCGCCTATTTCATCGAGGAGCGCCACGACCCCAACGAGACGCATACGCTGTCGGTGCTGGTCGCCAACGAGCCGGGCGTGCTCGCGCGCGTGATCGGCCTGTTCTCCGGTCGCGGCTACAACATCGAAAGCCTCACGGTGTCGGAGACCGAGAACCAGAAGCACGTCTCGCGCATCACCATCGTCACCACCGGCACGCCGATGGTGATCACCCAGATCAAGCACCAGCTTGACCGCATGATCCCGGTCTATCGCGTGGTCGACATGACGATGACCGGGCGATCGCTCGAGCGCGAACTGGCGATGGTGAAAGTGCGCGGCACCGGCGATCCGCGCGTTGAGGCGATGCGCCTCGCCGATGCGTTCCGTGCCCGCGTGATCGACGCCACCACCGAGAGTTTTGTGTTCGAGATCACCGGCAATACCGCCAAGATCAACCAGTTCATCGATCTGATGCGCCCGCTCGGCCTGGTGGAGGTGTCGCGGACCGGCGTCGCGGCGATCGCGCGCGGCCCCGACGGCATGTAGCTGCCGGCGAACCTGTCCGATGAAGCCCAACGACATCTTCTGCGCCATCCTGGTGGCGGTGATCTGGGGCCTCGGCTTCGTGGCCAGCCGGCTGGCGCTCGATGAATTGTCGCCGGCGATGATGACGTCGCTGCGCTTTGCGATTGCGGCGCTGCCGTGCCTGTTCATCCCCAAGCCCGACGTGTCGTGGCCGGTGCTGATCGCGATCAGCCTGTCGCTGTTCCTGCTGCAGTTCCTGGCGCAATCCTATGCCATCGCGCTCGGCGTGCCGGTGGGACTGACCAGCGTGATCGTGCAGAGTCAGGCGCTGTTCACGGTGGCATTCGCGGCGATCGCATTCCGCGAGCGCCCGACCGCGATGCAGCTGCTCGGCATCATCATCGCGGGCTGCGGCCTGCTGATGATCGCCGGCACGGTCGGATTCGATTTTTCGGTCGGCGCCTTCCTGGTGCTGATGGTCTCGCCAATCAGCTTTGCCATCGGCAACCTGCTGCTGCGCTATGCCGATCATGCGCCGATGTTCGATGTCTTTGCATGGCTCTATCTCATTCCGCCGCTGCCGCTGCTGGCGTGGGCGCTGGTGACCGACGGCCCGCAGAAAACCTGGCACGATCTCACGCACATGACCTGGATCGGTGTCGTCAGCATGCTGCTGATCGGCGCCATCGCCACCAGCTTCGCCTATTGGCTATGGGGGCGTCTGCTGCGCCGCTACAAGGTTGCGCAGGTGGCGCCGTTCGCGCTGCTGGTGCCGTTTGTCGGCGCGGCGGCGTCGGCGCTGGTGTTTCATGAGACCTTCGGGCCGCTGCGGCTCGCCGGCATGCTCACCGTGGTGTTCGGAATTGCGGTGATGCTGCTGTCGCGGCGTGGCGCGGTGGCTGCCGCGCCGGCATCGGGAGGATGATGATGGATGCCGCGTGGTCCTATCAGCTCCTTCTGGCTTTCGTCGTCTTCGCGATCGTCGGGCTCTACACGCCGGGGCCCAACAACGTCATGCTGCTCGCCTCGGGTCTCAACTTCGGCCTGCGCCGCACGCTGCCGCATGTCGCCGGCGTCAGCTTCGGCTTCGCGTTCCTGGTCGCGGTGGTGGGGCTCGGCCTTGGCGCGGTGTTCGCGGCCTATCCGTTGCTGCAGACGGTGCTGAAATACGCGGGCGCCGCCTATCTGGTCTGGCTTGCCGTGATGATCGCGCGCGCCGGGCCGGTGGAGCCGGGCACGGCCGCGTCGAAGCCGCTGACCTTCTGGCAGGCGGCGCTCTTCCAATGGATCAACGTCAAGGGATGGGTGATCGCCATCGGCACCATCACCACCTATGCCGCGTTCGCCAGCTATCCCTGGAACATCATTGCCATGGCCGCGCTGCTGCTCGTGCTGGGCCTGTCATCCTCGGTGGCCTGGGCTCTCTCCGGCGCGGCGCTGCAATCGGTGGTGCGCTCGCCTGGTGCGGTCCGCATCATCAACTGGGTGATGGCGTCGCTGCTGCTGGCGTCGCTTTATCCGGTGCTGACCGAGACGTGAGACGGGCAGGCCATGCAGAAAACCGATTTCCCCTTCGCGGCAAAATGTTTTAGAGAACGGCGGCATTTTCCATTGGGCCGATGCCGGGTCAGCGGCCCTATCCCACCCGAAAATCCAAGATCCGGGCAATCGTGCCCGCTCGAACCAGAGGACCGACCATGCGTGTTTACTACGATCGCGACGCCGACCTGAACCTGATCAAGGGCAAGAAGGTCTGTATCGTCGGCTACGGCAGCCAGGGCCATGCCCACGCGCTGAACCTGAAGGATTCCGGCGTCAAGGAAGTGGCGATCGCGCTGCGCAAGGGATCGGCGTCGGCCAAGAAGGCGGAAGCCGCCGGCTTCAAGGTGTTCGAGGTGGCGGAGGCTGCGAAGTGGGCCGATGTCATGATGATGCTGACGCCCGACGAACTGCAGGCCGACATCTATCGCGATCATCTGCACGATAACATGAAGAAGGGCGCGGCGCTGCTGTTCGCTCACGGCCTCAACGTCCACTTCAACCTGATCGAGCCGCGCGCCGATCTCGACGTGCTGATGGTGGCGCCGAAGGGTCCGGGCCATACCGTGCGCTCCGAGTATCAGCGTGGCGGCGGCGTGCCGAGCCTGATCGCGATTCATCAGGATGCCTCGGGCAACGCCCATGATCTCGGCCTGTCCTATGCCTCGGCGATCGGCGGCGGCCGCGCCGGCATCATCGAGACGACCTTCAAGGAAGAATGCGAGACCGACCTGTTCGGCGAGCAGGCGGTGCTCTGCGGCGGTCTGGTCGAACTGATCAAGGCCGGATACGAAACGCTGGTCGAGGCCGGCTACGCGCCGGAGATGGCCTACTTCGAGTGTCTGCACGAAGTGAAGCTGATCGTCGACTTGATCTACGAAGGCGGCATCGCCAACATGAACTACTCGATCTCCAACACCGCCGAATACGGTGAATACGTCACCGGTCCGCGCATCATCACCGCCGAGACCAAGGCCGAGATGAAGCGCGTGCTGAACGACATCCAGAGCGGCAAGTTCACCCGCGACTGGATGCTCGAGAACAAGGTCAACCAGACCTCGTTCAAGGCGACCCGCGCGCGGCTTTCCGAGCATCCGATCGAGCAGGTCGGCGCCAAGCTGCGCGACATGATGCCGTGGATCAAGAAGGGCGCGCTGGTCGACAAGACCAAGAACTAGAGCCTGATGGCATGAAGCGGGGTCCGACGGCGCCATCCTGATCCGCGAGCCTCGAAGGATCGCGATCGCCGTCGCCCACTCCATCTCGGGTGCACCCGAGATGGTCTATGAAAGGACGCAAGTTGGCCCGCCAACTTGCTGAGGCCCTAGCTGCGCCGGCGCGATTCCTGCGAAACGGGTACGGAGTGATCGGAATGCGCGGGTTTTGCCCGCGCATTTTCGTTTCCATGGCGTTATCGGGCGGCGGGTGCGCCTGCGTTGATCGTTGTCCATAGCCAGCTTGCGGCCGCATCCACGGATTCGCCGTTTCCGCTGGCGCGAAGATTGGCCTCGCGCATCGCTGCGATGTCGATCCGTCCGATCAGCGGTGCAAGCGCCTCGCGCAGGGCCGTATCCTTTTCGCGTTTCGGCGCGAGCAGGACCACGGCGTCATAGGGCGGAATGGCATGCTTGGGGTCCTCGAGCACGACGAGGTCGTACTTCGCGATCAGGCCATCGCTGGTATAGCCGACGATGACGTCCACATCTGCAGCCGCGACGGCGGGGTACATAAAATTGGACTGCATCTGCCGCTGGCCCGCGAAGGCGAGCCCGTAGGCATGAAGGATCGCCGCCCATTCCGGACGCGAGAAAAATTCGTAATCGCCGGCGATGGTCAGGCGCGGCGCAAGCGCAGCGAGGTCCGCGATCGAATGGACGCCGAGCTCCGCCGCGCGGCGGCGCGACATGACGAGAGCATAGGCATTCTCGAATCCGAGCTGTCCCAGCAGGGTAACCTTGCGTTTGGCCAGCTCCGTTCTGAGCCCGTCCAATATCTGCGAGCGGGGAACGACGTCGCTGCGGCGGAATTGATTGGCCCAGAGCGTGCCGGAATAGTCGACATAGACGTCGATGTCATTGGACGCGAGCGCTTCGAAAATCACATTCGAGCCGAGCCCGCTGCGCTGGGTCACGGGAAGCTGCGCGGCCTGCAGGCGCTGCGCCATCAGCGCGACCAGCACATATTGCTCTGTGAAGGTCTTGGCGCCGATCACATAGGCGCGCCGCGCCGGTGAGACCGCCGGCGCCAGGGTCGCGGCGATCAGCAGCAACGTGCCGATCGCGCCGGCCGCGACGCGCTTGCGATTGCGATGGCGCAGTCCGTGCTCGATCTGCGCCAGCACCTGATCGACGACCAGCGCCAGGATCGCAGCGGCGACACAGCCGAACAGCACGAAGATCCAGTTCTGGGTCTGCAGTCCCGCGAAGATGTAGTTGCCGAGGCTGGTCTGGCCGATCGGTGTCGACAGCGTAGCGGTGCCGATCACCCACACCGCGGCGGTACGGATTCCCGCCATGATCACCGGCAGCGCCAGCGGCAGCTCCACCATCGTCAGCGACTGTCGCGGCGTCATGCCGACGCCCTGGGCGGCTTCGCGGAGTGCGGCGCTCACGCCCTGCAGCCCGGTGATGGTGTTGCGCAGCACCGGCAGCATCGAATACAGCGCGAGTGCCAGCACCGACGGCAGGAAGCCGAAGGCCGAGAAGCCAAGGCCGAACCATCGCTCCGAGAGGGCGGAAAGCGCCAGCAGCAGCGGATAGAACAACGCCAGCAGCGCAAGACCGGGGACGGTCTGCACAACCGATGCGACGTTCAGCAGGATGTTGCGGAGAATGGGCCGATGCTGCGCGAGGAGCGCCATCGGCAGGCTCAGCAGGAGGCCGAGCACGAGCGCCGCGAGGCTGACCCGCACGTGGTTGCCAAGGTAGTCCGGCAGGTGGGCGAGCGCGTCGCGCCAGCGCGGGTCGGACCACAGGCTCATGAATTGTCATCCTGCGGCAGCAGTTGCTGAAGCTGTGCGGCCTGTCGGCGCGGTGTCTGCAGCAGGGCCTGAACCTCGCCGCTTCCGGAGCGAGCGAGATCGGTGGCGCTGCCTTGCGCGATCAGCCGTCCCTCGCTCATCACCGCGATACGGTCCGCCAGCATGATGGCTTCCGCCATGTCGTGGGTGATCATCACGGTGGTGAGGCCGAGGTCGCGATGCAGGCTGTGATAATCCTTGCCGAGGGCATCGCGCGTGAGCGGGTCGAGCGCACCGAACGGCTCGTCCATCAGCACGATATGCGGCCGGGCCGCGAGCGCCCTCGCGACGCCGACGCGCTGGCGCTGGCCGCCGGAAAGCTCGTGCGGGAAGCGGTCGCGATGCGCCCCCGGATCGAGTTGCACCAACGTCATCAGTTCTTCGACGCGGACGGCGATGTCGTGCTGATTCCAGCCGAGCAGCCGGGGCGTGATGCCGATATTGCCGGCGACCGTCATATGCGGAAACAGGCCGCCGTTCTGAAACACGGTGCCGATCCGCCGTCGCAACGCGACCGGATCGGCGGTCGAGATGTCGACACCCTCGATCCGGATCGTGCCGTGATCGGGAACGAGAAGCCGGTTGGCAAGCCGCAGCAATGTGGTTTTGCCCGAGCCGGATGCTCCGACGATCGCAAGGAATTCGCCAGATGCGATGTTCAGCGAGACGTCGGCGACGGCCAGCACCGGACGGTCGCCGCGGTGGCCGCCAAAATGTTTGCCGACCTGCTCGAATGCGATCAGGGGCGTTGCGACATTCATATGTGGTATGAATTAGCATGGTTGCGTTGCCGCACCAAGGCGGGGTCGCTTTCTCGCCCGCCGTTTGACGACCGCTGCGCCGCGTCTCACATCGTGGTGTTGCAGGATCCGCGATGTGGAAGGAAACGCTGGTGGAGAGAGCCGGGATCGAGACACCTGCCGCACTCGAGCTTGCCGGGGCGACGGTGGCCTTCCGCCTCGCCGACGGGCGCAGCTATACCGCCGTCGAAAAGGTGGAGCTCGCGCTGCGCGACGGAGAGTTTGTTGCCATCGTCGGTCCGACCGGCTGTGGCAAATCCACGCTGCTCAATCTCGCTGCCGGCCTGCTTGCGCCGGCAGAGGGCGCGGTGCGCGTGCTCGGCGCGCCGCTGACCGGGCTGAACCGGCAGGCAGGATATCTGTTTCAGGCCGATGCGCTGTTCCCGTGGAAGACGGCGCTGGACAATGTCGCGATCGGGCTCGAGGTCGCCGGATCCTCGCGCGCGGCGGCGCGGGAGCAGGCGGCGCACTGGCTGGCCTCGGTCGGGCTCGCCGCCTTCGGCAACCGCTATCCGCACATGCTGTCAGGCGGCCAGCGCAAGCGCGTCGGTCTCGCGCAGGTGCTGATCCGCGATCCCCGCCTGCTGTTGATGGACGAGCCGTTCGGCCCGCTCGACGCCCAGACCCGGCAGATCATGGGCAGCCTGCTGCTCGACCTCTGGACCGCCGACCGCAAGGCGGTGCTGTTCGTCACCCATGATCTGGAGGAGGCGATCGCGCTGGCGGATCGCGTCGTCATCATGTCTGCCGGGCCGCGCTCGCGCATCGTCGGCGACTGGCGGATCGATCTGCCGCGTCCGCGCGACATCCTCGAGGTTCGCCTCACGCAAGACTTTCACGCATTGCACCGGGCGATCTGGAACGTGCTGAAGGACGAGGTGATGAGGAGCTATACCGCGTCGTCGGGTGTCGCGCAGGGGCGGTGACGTGAGGCCCGTCACGTCGACACGGTGATGGCGCTGCGCAGCAGGTGGCGGGCGCGGCCGAGCCGGCGCAGCAGCCGCCGTTCCGCATCGGGCTGGTCGGCCGGATATCCGCCGAGCCGCTCGAAATGCCTGCGCTCGATCACCAGGCCCTGATCGGGCTGCGGGCCCGAAAGGCGCCGCAGCGCAAAGGACAATCGGGCGCGCAACGTATCGTCGTCATAGGGCGAGCGGGCGCGGCGAAAGATCGCGGCGCGGGGCGCCGCACTGCCTGTTCGAAGAATGAACTGCGTCACCTCGTCGATCCAGTTCGCATCCGGAACGGCGCCTGTCGGCAGGAACATCAGCCATGGCGAGCGCGCCTGCCGCGCGCCGGCTGCCAGCGCCGCGGCGCGGGGTCCGGGGCAGGCGACAAAGTCGCATCCCGCAACGTCGGCGACGCGGGCGATGACATCGGTCTCACCGGCATCCACCAGCACCACACCGCGAACGAGGCCGCCGGTGGCCGCGGGAATCAGCGCGGCAAGGGTTGCGACGACGGGCGGCTCCCGGCCGTCGGTGACGATGATAACGCTCAGCATGGGCCGTTCATGGTCCGCGGATCGAGCGCCATCCCTACCATGATCCGGCTGACGAATCCTCCCATGCCGGAATGAGGGCGGTCCCGCAGCCGCAGGTTTTCCCCCACCGTTTTCGGATCATGTTCTTGATTTGTTCTTATGGCGTGCTAGATTTGCGGCATGAGCAAAGCTGCCGCCCTCGAACGTCCCCAGACCCCGGCTGCCGAGACGGCAGGCGGGTCGCCCTCGTTCTCGGAGATCGCCATCGCGATCGACCGGGCGCGTCGGCGCGGCCGCGGCGCCCAGAGCAACGAGAGCGGCCGTTTCGAGAGCGAGGCGAGGGTCGCCTTCGACGACGGCTGGCAGAGCCTCGACGAGCTGCCGCCGTTCAAGACCACCGTGGCGATCGACAGCGCGCGCAAGGTCATCACCCGCAATGACTCGCCGGATATCGGCTTCGATCGCTCGATCAATCCCTATCGCGGCTGCGAGCATGGCTGCGTCTACTGCTTCGCGCGGCCGACCCATGCCTATCTCGGCCTGTCGCCGGGGCTCGATTTCGAGTCGCGGCTGTTCGCCAAGCCGAATGCCCCGGAGCTGCTGGAGAAGGAGCTGGCGGCGCCGGGCTATGAACCGAAGCTGATCGCCATCGGCACCAACACCGATCCTTACCAGCCGATCGAACGCGAGCACCAGATCATGCGCGGCATTCTCGAGGTGCTGGAGCGCGCCGGCCATCCGGTCGGCATCGTCACCAAGTCGGCGCTGGTGACCCGCGATATCGATATCCTGGCGCGGATGGCGCAGCGCAACCTGGTCAAGGTGGCGCTGTCGGTCACCACGCTCGATGCCAAGCTGGCGCGCGCGATGGAGCCGCGCGCATCGACGCCGCCGAAGCGGCTGGAGGCGCTGCGACGGCTGTCCGCCGCCGGCATCCCGACCACGGTGATGGTGGCGCCCGTGATCCCGGCGCTGAACGATGCCGAGATGGAGCGCATTCTCGATGCCGCCGCCCATGCCGGCGTGAAGGAAGCGAGCTATGTCCTGCTGCGGCTGCCGCTCGAGGTGCGCGATCTGTTCCGCGAGTGGCTGATCGCCAATTTCCCGGATCGTTATCGACATGTCTTCACGCTGATCCGGGACATGCGCGGCGGCCTCGACTATGATTCCCAGTGGGGCACGCGCATGAAGGGCACAGGGCCGATGGCCTGGATGATCGGCCGGCGCTTCGAGATGGCCTGCCAGAAGCTGGGGCTGAACAAGCGGAAATCGAAGCTGACCACCGATCACTTCGTCCGGCCGCGCTGCAGCGGCGAGCAGCTCAGCCTGTTCTAGCGTGGCCGTCGAAGGCCGCTGAAGAAGCGGCCACAGAGTCAATGGGTCGGGGTGGTGGTCAGGTTCAGGCCGACGGCGCCGATCACGATCAGCGCGATGAACATCATCTGCACCAGGCTCAGCGGCTGCCGCAGGAAGACGACGCCGATCAGCGAGATCAGCACGACGCCGACGCCGGACCAGATCGCATAGGTGACGCCGACCGGAATCCGGGTCAGCACCTGCGACAGCGCCCAGAAGCAGCCGGCGAAGATCACCAGCGCGATCAGGCCGTAGGCGGGCTTGCTGAAGCCCTCCGATTTCGTCAGCATCGTCGTGGCGGTCACTTCGGCAACGATGCTGATCGCGAGCAATGTCCAGGCATTCATGACGGGTCCTCATGGCGGATAGGGGCGTGAGCGGCGCGCCGCTCTGATGCTGTCGCATCGCTACCTGCTGCGCGGGATGACGACAATGCAGCCGCGGCGCGCGGGGCTGGCATGCTCGTCGTGGCGCTGCGGAAAGCGGGTAAAGCTGCCAGTTCCGGGTTGCGTCGGCGCGGAGGGATCAGCACCATCGGCGCATGATTCGGGCCAAGCCGAAAAAGAAGGTCGTTGCCGAGCTGCCGGGCTTCGCGCGGGAGCAGGCGCTGCGCGCGAGGGGCGTGTGGCCGGTCGCGGGCTGCGACGAGGCGGGCCGCGGGCCGCTGGCGGGGCCCGTGGTGGCGGCGGCCGTGGTGCTCGATCCCGACCGCATTCCTGAAGGGCTCGACGATTCCAAGCGACTCACCGCCAGCCGGCGCGAGCAATTGTTCGAGGAAATCTGCGCCACCGCGTCCTGTGCGGTCGCCTTCGCCTCACCGGCGCGAATCGATCGCGACAATATCCTGCAGGCCTCGCTCTGGGCGTTGGCGCGTGCGGTCCACTCGCTGCCGGAGCTGCCAAAGCATGTGCTGGTGGACGGGCGTGACCGCATCGACGTGCCATGCGGCTGCGATGCCGTGATCGGCGGCGACGGCCTCGTGGCGTCGATCGCCGCTGCCTCCATCGTCGCCAAGGTGGCGCGCGACCGGCTGATGTGCCGCCTGGCGCAGGATTGTCCCGGCTATGGCTTCGAGGACCACAAGGGCTATAGCGTTCCGGCGCATCTCGAGGCCCTGCAGCGATTGGGACCAAGCATCCATCATCGCCGCTTCTTCGCGCCGGTGATGGCGGCGAGCACGCGGCAGGCGATCGTCGTGACCTCCGGCGAGGTCATCGTGGAAGAGACCGTCACCATCGAAACCGTGCTGCGATAGCGCCTTCCCGGGGCCGAACGGAATCGGTGCCGGGCTCCGTGATCTTGCCGTGATACGCCGTCCTCACCCGAACCGGTTCCCGCTTCACCTGCAAACGCCATAAGGCGCCGTCGCCCCCGCATCCGGCATGAGCTCTCGACGCCTCCGGCCGGCCGACGTATGAACGTCGGATCAAAGCGTCGAAACAGGCTGGAGGGAGAAGCCGGATGCAGCGTCGGCACTTCATGCGGTTTTCTCCCCTAATCGTTGAATTGATCCGGGCGCGGCCGCGTCTCGTGCTGTGGCTCGCGGTGCTGGCGCAGGCGGTGCTGTGGCTGCTGGTGGCTGTGCTGCTGTATCGCAGCCCGCCCGGCGACCTGCCGCTGCTGCTGGCGATCGGCCGCGAATATCAGGTCGGCACCGATCTCGGGCCTCCGCTCGCGTTCTGGCTGGCCGATGCGGCCTTCCGCATCGCCGGCAATCACATGATCGGCATCTATCTGCTCTCGCAAATCTGTCTGGCGGTCACCTTTGCGGCCCTGTTCGCGCTCGGGCGCCGCATCGTCGGCGGTCCGCATGCGGCGCTGGCGGTGATTCTGACGCTCACCATCACCGCGTTCGGCATGCCGAATCTCACTTTCGGCCCGCAGGTCCTGGCGTGCCCGCTCTGGGCCCTGGTGCTGCTGCACGGCTGGCGGGTGATCGGGGAGGGCAGCCGGCAGGCCTGGTTCGCCCTGTCGATCGCGGCGGGCCTGCTGCTGCTGACGACCACGGCGGCGCCATGGCTGCTGGCGCTGCTGATCGTGTTCGCGCTGGCCAGCGGGGCCGGACGGCGCAGCCTGTCCTCGCTCGATCCGCTGTTTGCCGCGCTGGTGGTCGCGGTGCTGGTGCTGCCTTATCTGGTCTGGCGCGCCCGCGCCGGCACATTGGGACTGCCGGCGTGGCCGGGGGTGCCCGATCCGGGCGCCATCGCGCCGGCCTGGGGCCGGATGGCCGGCAGCCTGCTGTTGACGCTGGCAGGCATGGCGGTGCTGATCCTGATCAACACCCGCTTCGTGCATCGCACGCTGCTGCGCGGCCGCGACAGCGCGCCTGCCGTGGTGCGCCGGAGCGTCGATCCGCTGGCGCGGCGTTTCGTCTATGTCTTCGCGCTGGCGCCGCCGCTGCTCGGCAGCGTGGTCGCCGTCCTGAGCGGGGATCGTGAGGTGGCCGCCGGCCCCGGCGTCGTCCTGCTGATGTCCGGGCTGGCGGTGGTCATGGTCACGGGAGACGTGATCTATCTGCGCCGGCAACAGGTGCTCCGGACCGTATGGGGCGTTGCGATCGCGGCGCCCGCGCTGGTGCTGTTCGCGCTGGCGCTGATCCAGCCCTGGATCACCGGCACGCAGATCCCGACTTCGCTGTCGGCGGGAGCGATGGCGCAGTTCTTCGGCGACAGCTTCCAGCGCCGCACCAACCGGCCGCTGCCTGCCGTGGTCGGCGATCCGCAGCTCGGCGCCCTGATCGGTCTTGGCCCGGCGCGGCCCCGCGTGCTGCTGGCATCGCCGCCGGGGCCGGGTCCGTGGCTGACGCCGGCGAAGTTCAGGGAGACGGGCGGCGTCGTGGTGTGGCGCGCCTCCGATACCGCGGGAACGCCGCCGCCGGCGATCGCGCAGCAGTTTCCGGGAGTCGTTCCCGAAGTTCCGAAGGGCTTCGACTGGCTGGTGAACGGACGCGCCTCGCCGCTGCGGATCGGCTGGGCGATCGTGCGGCCGCAGGTGCAGTAGCTAGCTCCTGGCCGCCGTCACCTGCTGCAGCGCCTTGGCGATGGTCCGCAGGTCCTGCCACACCAGCCGCTTGTAGATCGGCTGCCGCAGCAGATAGGCGGGATGGAACGTCGCCATGGCGCGGATGGTGCGCCTCCCGGTGTCGTAGTCGTACCAGCGGCCGCGTGTCCGCATGATGCCGTCCTTGAGATCCAGCACCGCCTGCGAGGACGGCTTGCCGAGGCAGACCAAAATGTCGGGATCGACCAACTCGATCTGGCGCCTGATGAAAGGCAGGCAGATTTGAGTCTCATGCGGCGAGGGGGTGCGGTTGCCCGGCGGGCGCCACGGAATGACGTTGGCGATATAGGCCCTGGTGCGGTCCAGCCCGATGGCGGCGATCATGTTGTCGAGCAGCTTGCCGGACCGGCCGATGAATGGAACACCCTCGATGTCTTCGTCGCGGCCCGGCGCCTCGCCGACGAACATGATCCCCGCCTCCGGGTTGCCATCGCCGAACACCAGCCGGGTTGCGGTGGTTTTGAGGGCGCAGCCGTCGAAGGCTTCGACGATGTCGCGCAGGGCGTCGAGCGTCGGCGCGGTCCGGGCGGCGTCGCGGGCGGCCGCGATCGCCGCTTCCGGAGGCGGCGCGCCGGGAATGAGCAGGGCCGGCGCGGCGGGAACAGGCGCGCGCCGGGAAGGCTCGGCTGCATCGGCACCCTGACCGGCCGCAACGGGAGGGGCTGGCTCCGGCTTAATATCCGGATCGCTCAGCCGGTTGACCGGCTCTTCCGCCAGTGCGGAATCGACACCCCACTCGGCATAGCAGGCGAGCAGGTCGCGGATGGTCAGCGACGGATCAGGTATCGGCACAGGATGCATGGCGCGATCTTAGGCCGGTTCGGCCCCGGGCGAAACATCGGCGGATGCATTTCGGTGGTTGTTCTTCCCCCAAAAATCGGAAACAAGAGGGATTAGAAGCATTCTCGACAGTCTTTCTGGAACCCAAGCATGAGCACCGAACCGCTGCCGCCCCGCGAGTCCATGGAATTCGATGTCGTGATCGTCGGTGCCGGCCCCTCCGGACTGAGTGCGGCGATCCGCCTCAAGCAACTCAATGCCGACCTCTCCATCGTGGTGGTCGAGAAAGGGTCGGAGGTCGGTGCCCATATCCTGTCCGGCGCGGTGATCGATCCCTCCGGGCTCGACAAGCTGTTTCCGGACTGGCGCGAGGATGCGGACTGCCCGCTCAAGACCCAGGTCAAGGAGGACCGGTTCTACTGGATGACGGCAGGCGGGGCGATCAAGCTGCCGAATTTCCTGATGCCGCCGCTGATGAACAACCATCACTGCTATATCGGCTCGCTCGGCATGGTCTGCCGCTGGCTCGGGGCGAAAGCCGAAGCGCTCGGCGTCGAGATCTATCCCGGCTTCGCGGCGGTGGAAGTCATCTATGGCGAGAACGGCGAGGTGCGCGGCATCGCCACCGGCGACATGGGCATCGCCCGGGATGGCTCGCACAAGGCATCCTATACCCGCGGCATGGAGCTGCTGGGCAAGTATACGCTGTTCGCGGAAGGCGCGCGCGGCAGCCTCAGCAAGCTGCTGATCGCGCAGTACGGACTCGACAAGACCAGCGAGCCGCCGAAATTCGGCATCGGCCTAAAGGAAGTATGGGAAATCGATCCGGCCAAGCATCAGAAGGGCTTGATCCAGCATTCGTTCGGCTGGCCGTTGAACAATTCCACTGGGGGCGGCTCGTTCCTGTACCACTACGACGACAACCGTGTCGCGGTCGGCTTCGTGGTGCACCTGAACTACGACGATCCGTATCTGTCGCCATTCGACGAATTCCAGCGCTTCAAGACTCATCCGACGATCGCGCCGGTGTTCGAGGGCGGCAAGCGGCTCGCCTATGGCGCGCGGGCGATCACCGAGGGCGGCTACCAGTCGGTGCCGCGTCTTACTTTCGCCGGCGGCGCGCTGATCGGATGCGCGGCAGGATTCGTCAACGTGCCGCGCATCAAGGGCGTCCATAACGCGATGGGCACCGGCATCCTCGCTGCCGAGCATGTCGCGGCGGCGATCGCGGCCGGCCGGGCCAATGACGAACTGCTCGATTATGAAAACGGCTGGCGTGCGTCGGCCGTCGGCCGGGACCTGCACCTGGTGCGCAACGTCAAGCCGCTATGGTCCAAGTTCGGCACCGTCGTCGGCGCGGCCCTGGGCGGCTTTGACATGTGGACCAACACGCTGTTCGGCTTCTCGCTGTTCGGGACCCAGTCGCACGCCAAGACGGACGCCAAGACGCTCGATCCGGCCAAAGCGCACAGCCCGCGGCCTGCCGTGAAGCCGGACGGCAAGCTCACCTTCGACCGGCTGTCCTCGGTGTTCCTGTCCAACACCAATCACGAGGAAGATCAGCCGGTGCATCTGAAGGTCGCCGACATGGCCCTGCAGAAGTCGTCCGAGCACGATGTCTATGCCGGGCCGTCCTACCGCTACTGTCCGGCAGGCGTGTACGAGTGGGTCGAAGACGGCGGCACGGTCCGCTACCAGATCAACGCGCAGAACTGCGTCCACTGCAAGACCTGCGACATCAAGGACCCCAACGACAACATCACCTGGGTCCCGCCCGAGGGCGGTGGCGGCCCGAATTACGAGGCCATGTAAGGAACGGCTGCGACGAAGCTTCGCAGGATGGCCACGTTCCTGCCACAGTGCGAGCGTCTTCAGGCGGAAAGCTGAGCGAACTGACCAGCTTTCCGTGGCGACGGGAGCGGCTGCCTTGCGGTTGAACGTCAAACGCTGCATTGTCGCACCATCGGACGTGGCTGCCACCGGTCACGCTTCCTGATTTGTCCGAAATCCTGGAGCTAGGCGAATCGTGATGTTGTTCCGTTTCAAATGCCTGACGATGGTTGCCTGCGCGGCCTCGATCCTGGCGCTGCCGGCTTCGCTTTCGGCGCAGACCCCCGATCATCCGACCGAAACCTCGGTGCCGTTCCCGACGCAGGAGGACCTGCGCGACATGACGGTGGCGGGCAGCTACCTGGCCGCGCGCCACGCGAGCGTCGAACGCGACGCCGGCTCCGCCGCCGAGTTCTATCGCTCGGCTCTTCGCAAGGATCCCAAGAACAACGAACTGCTCGACCGCGCCTTCATCGCCTCGCTCGCAGACGGCGATATCCAGGAGGCGGTGAAGCTCGCCGGGCGGACGTTGAAGGTCGACAAGACCAATCGCGTCGCCCGGCTGGTGATCGGCGTGCACGATCTCAAGCAGAAGCGCTATGAAGCCGCGCGGCGCAATATCAACCTGTCGGTGCGGGGACCGATCACGGACCTTGTTGCGACGCTGCTGGCGGGCTGGGCGGAATTCGGCGCGGGCGATGCCCGCGGAGCCGCGGCAAATATCGACAAGCTGGTCGGGCCGGAATGGTATCCGGTGTTCAAGGATCTGCACTCCGGACTGATCATGCAGCTTGCCGGCAACGAGAAGGAAGCGGGCAAGCGGCTGGCACGCGCCTACAAGACCGACGACACCGCGCTGCGGGTGACCGACGCCTATGCGCGGTGGCTGTCGCACAGCAAGGAAGGTCTTGCCGCGGCGGAGGAAGTCTACAAGGCGTTTGACAAGAAGCTGTCGCGTCACCCGCTTGTGGTCGAGGGCATTCGCGAGACCGCGGCCGGCAGGAAGCTGCCGCCGCTGGTGAATTCGCCCCAGGAGGGCGCGGCCGAGGCGCTTTACGGCATCGGCGCGTCGCTGACCCGCCGTGGCGGCGAGGATCTCGGCCTCGTTTACCTCCAGCTCGCGCTTTACCTGCAGCCCGACCATGCGCTGGCGCTGCTGTCGCTCGGCGACCTTTACGAGTCGGTCAAGAAGCCGGACATGGCGATCAAGGTTTATGAGCGGGTGCCGCAGCACTCGCCGCTTCATCGCAACGCGCAGGTGCAGCTCGCCACCAACCTCGATGCCGCCGACCGCGCCGACGAGGCGATCAAGATCCTGCAGACGGTCGCGCAGGACGATCCCAAGGACGTCGACGCCATCATGGCGCTCGGCAATATCGAGCGCGGCCGCAAGAAATTCGCCGATTGCGCCGTGACCTATGCCAAGGCGATCGATCAGCTCACCGGCACCGAGAGCAATAGCTGGGTCTATTATTATTTCCGCGGCATCTGCGAGGAGCGCTCCAAGCAGTGGGACAAGGCCGAGCTGGACATGAAGAAGGCGCTCGAGCTCAAGCCCGAGCAGCCGCACGTCCTCAACTATCTCGGCTATTCGTGGATCGACCGCGGTCTGCATCTCGACGAGGCGATGAAGATGATTCAGCGCGCCGTCGAGCAGCGGCCGGATGATGGCTACATCGTCGATTCCTTGGGCTGGGCCTATTACCGGATCGGCAACTATCAAGAAGCCGTGAAGCATCTCGAACGTGCCATCGATCTGAAGCCGGAGGATCCGACCATCAACGATCATCTCGGCGATGCCTATTGGCGGGTCGGACGCAAGCTGGAGGCGCGGTTCCAGTGGTCTCACGCGCGCGACATGAAGCCGGAGCCGGAAGAGCTGCCCAAGATCGAGGCCAAGATCGCCAACGGGTTGCCGCCGGACGAAACGCCGGCCGCAGCGTCGGCTGGCGAGAAGAAGGATGATGACAAGGGCGGCTGATCGCGGGGCGGATCATAGATGGGACTGAGGGAGGAGGCGCGGGCCAAGGTCAACCTGACCTTGCGGGTGCTGGGCCGGCGTGTCGATGGCTATCATGACCTGGCTAGCCTGGTGGTGTTCGCCGATTGCGCGGATCAACTGGCGCTGGAAGCGGGGCCGGAGCTGGCCCTGACGGTGAACGGGCCGCGGGCCGGCGACTGCGGCTCAACAGTGGACAATCTCGTGTTCAAGGCGGCAGGCCTTCTGGCCGAGCGCGTGCCCGGATTGCAGTTCGGCCGCTTCATCCTGGAAAAGCGGCTGCCGGTGGCGGCCGGGATCGGCGGCGGCTCGGCTGATGCCGCCGCGGCGCTGCGGCTGCTGGCGCGGCTCAACGATCTTGCCCTGGATGATCCGCGGATTGCCGAGGCGGCGCGCCTGACCGGCGCCGACGTCCCGGTCTGCGTCGCGTCGCAGAGCGCGGTGATGACCGGCATCGGCGAGCAACTGTCGGCGGTGCGCCTGCCGCGGCTGCCTTGCGTCATGGTCAATCCCCGCGTCCCGGTCGAGACCGCTGAGGTCTTTGCTGCGCTCGGCCTGCGCAAGGGCGAAATCCTGACCGACGTCACCGACGTGGTGCTGTCGCGCCGATGGCCGACCGAGGACGCCTCCACCGAGGACTGGCTGCGGGCGCTGCAGGAGGCGGCCAACGATCTCGAGGCGCCGGCCATCAGCATCCAGCCGCTGATCGGAGACGTGCTGTCGGCCTTGCGCGACAGCGCGGGCGTGCGGCTGGCGCGGATGTCGGGATCGGGCGCCACCTGCTTCGGGCTGTTCGATACCGATGACGAGGCGCGCCGCGCAGCCGAGGCACTGCAGGCCGATCATCCGCAATGGTGGATCCACGCCGGCGCGCTCGGCTGAGGCAAAGCTCTTTCCGTCTGATGCGCCTGTATCGCCGCTTCGGTGTCAGGACATCGACAACCGGCAGCGATTGCAATCAGGGGCTGAGGTTTGCTAGGTTTGCGCCCTGTTGCCCTCCTGATTGGCCAGCCGCATCATGGCAGCTTCGCACGTCACTTTCGAGGACGCCGCGCTGGCGCTGCTCGACGCCGCCATGGATCCGAGCCGCTGGGGCGACGCGATGGATCGCGTCGCGGCCTTCGCCGGCGCCACCGGAACGATGCTGATCCATACCCGGGGCCCGCGCCCCGGCTATCCGCTGTCCCGCTCGGTCGCCGAGGGCATCGACATCTATTTCCGCGAAGGCTGGAACCTGCGCGACGAGCGGACCCCCGGCCTGCCGTTCATGCGTCGCCGCGGCGCTTTCGTCGATCAGGATTTCGTCGATCGCGATGGCCGAAGCGCTCCGCCTATTACGACTATTGCGCAGGTTCGGGATCAATTGGTCGGCCGGCATCGGAGTCTCCGATGTCGAGGCGGACGATGCCCGGGCGATGGCCGCCCTGATTGCACGGCTGTGCGAGGCGGCGGCTGCTGCGGCTCAGGACGCGCCGGCGCCGGTGGTCCTGCGCCGTTCGGGACGGCGGCCGCTGATCGTCGACGGGATCCGACTTGCCGGAATCGCCCATGAGGTATTCTCGCCGGCCAAGGCGATCCTTTTGATCTCCGACCCGGAGCGAGCGCCCGCTGCGATGTCGCCCGATCTGGTGCGCAGCGCGTTCGGTCTGACCCAGGCCGAGGTGACGCTCGCCTCCCACTTGGCTCGCGAGATTCCCCTGCTGCAGGCGGCGGAGCTGATGGGAGTTTCGCCCGAGACCGCGCGCTCTCACCTCAAGCACATCTTTGCCAAGACCGACACCAACCGCCAGGCCGAACTGCTTCTGGTGATGAGGCGGCTGCGCCCGGCGTCATGAGTGGGCAGGCCGGAGGCGCCAGCACGGGCGGCGGAAACACCGTCCGGACTGTCGTGAAGGCCGCTTTTGAAGCGGACCCTATTTGCCGCCCTGCAATCTCGCGGCGAGGGCCTTCCTGGTCGCCTCGGGAAGTCCTGTCGGGTCCAGCAGCATGTCGAACACCTTCAGGTTGTGCGTATGCGCGAGCTGATGCAGATGAAAAGCATTGCGCAGCGCGATCTGGCGCCCCTGTGCGTCCTGTACGCCGTTGACGGCGAGCTTGGTCAGCTTGAGCGCGAAGCGTGACTTCGCGGCGATCTTGCGCGCCATCGCCAGCGTTGCGTCCATCAGCTCGGTGCGCGGCACCACCTGATTGACCATGCCGAGCCGCAGCGCGTCGGCCGCGTTGATCTCGTCGGATGTGAACAGCATCTCCTTGGCCTTGCGGATGCCCACTTCCCAGACATGCGTGAAGTATTCGTGCCCGCAGACCCCGAAGCTCACGGCCGGGTCGGCGAAGGTGGCATCGTCCGCAGCAATGATGATGTCGCATGGCCAAGCCAGCATCAATCCGCCGGCGATGCACTTTCCCTGCACGGCAGCGAGGGTCGGCTTCGGGATGTTGCGCCACCGATCGGAGAATCCGAGATAGATTTCTTCCTCGCGCGCCATCTGCGCTTCCGCGCCCGCGCAGCCGAAGCCGCAGACCGGCGCGACCGTCTCATGCGTGCGCATCGCTGCGTGCCCGTCGGTCTCCGACAGATCGTGCCCGGCCGAGAAATGCTTGCCGTTCGCCGCCAGGATGATGACGCGGATGTCGTCGTCATGGGCGGCGTGGTCGAACGCGTCGTTCAACTCGTAGAGCAGCGCGGTGTCCTGCGCATTGGCCATGTTCGGCTTGTTGAGCGTGATACGCGCGATGCCCGGCTCGGGCACGTCATAGAGCAGCGCCTTGAATTCGGGCATGCTTCCTCCATTGAGTTTTTTGAGTTCTCAATGCGACCGCGCCAGGCAGAAGGCGACCACCTGCTCGAGCGCAGACTTCATCGGTGACGGCGGGAACAGCGCCAGTGCGTCGACGGCCATGGCGCCATAATGCTGGGCGCGTGACAGCGTGTCCTCAAGGGCGCGGTGCTTGGTCATCAGGCCGATCGCATGGTCGAGATCGCCATCGCCGATCTCGCCGCGCTCCAGCGCGCGCACCCAGAATTCGCGTTCGGCATCGTTGCCGCGGCGGAACGCCAGCACCACCGGCAGCGTGATTTTGCCTTCGCGGAAATCGTCGCCGACATTCTTGCCGAGCTTGGCGGCCTTGCCGCCGTAATCGAGCAGATCGTCGACGAGTTGGAAGGCGATGCCGAGATTCATGCCGAAGCTGGCCGCCGCCGTCTGCTCGGCTTTCGGCCGTTCGGCGATGACGGGACCGACCTCGCAGGCCGCCGCGAACAGCTCCGCTGTCTTGCCGCGGATCACCGCGAGATATTCGTCTTCCGTGGTCGCGGTGTTCTTCGCCGCAGCGAGCTGCATCACCTCGCCCTCGGCGATGGTCGCGGCGGCGGACGACAGGATGTCGAGCGCGCGCAGCGACCCGACCTCGACCATCATGCGGAACGCCTGGCCGAGCAGGAAGTCGCCGACCAGGACGCTGGCCTCGTTGCCCCACAGCATGCGGGCGGACAATTTGCCGCGGCGTAGTTCGCTCTCGTCGACCACGTCGTCATGCAGCAGCGTCGCGGTGTGCATGAACTCGACCGAGGCGGCGAGCTTGACGTGACCCTCGCCGCTATAGCCGGACAGGCCGGCCATCGCCAGCGTCAGCATCGGGCGCAGCCGCTTGCCCCCCGACGAGATCAGGTGATTGGCGACCTCCGGGATCATCGCGACCTCGGAGCCGGTGCGGGAGAGGATCGTGGCGTTGACCCGTTCCATATCCGCCGCGACCAGTTCGACCAGTTGGTCGATCGAGGCCGTCGGAGGGGTTTCGAAGGGAACAATGACCGCCACGCCGTTTCTCCACTGCAAGAGCCTTGTCGGCCGAACCGCTGAGCCTGCAAATCCGGCCCTCGTTTACGGCAGTCCGTCACGACAACGCAAACGCTGGATTCGGGGCGTCGGCCTCGAATATCATGGCCACAATAGAAACTGCCGGTTGATGCGGCAAGGTCCGGCGCCGCCCCGACAGGGCCTGGCGGCAAGGAGGTTCCCTGGTGCGCGAACTGGTGCGGACCAACGATATGGTGCTGGTCTCGGCCATCGCGGCCCTGCTCGAGGGGGCGGACATCCACCATCTCGTGCTCGATCAGAACATGAGCGTGCTGGAGGGCTCGGCCGGCGCCATCCCACGGCGCATCATGGTTCATCCCGATGATCATGAGGTCGCCCGCCGGCTGCTGACCGAGGCCGGCTTCGGCCATGAGCTGCGTCCCGATGAATGACCTCTCCGAAGGCCTGACCGAGGACGCCTTTCTTGGCGGCCGCCTGCGGCTGCGCCAGCCCGCCTCCGGCCATCGTGCCGGTCACGACGCCATGCTGCTGGCCGCCGCGACGGCGGCGCATCCGGGGGACCGGATCGCCGATTTCGGCGCCGGGGTCGGAGCCGCGGGCCTCGCAGTGGCCCGCCGCGTCGCCGGCCTCTCCCTCGCGCTGGTGGAGATCGATCCGCGACTGGCCGGGCTGGCCGCCGCCAATGCGAAGGCCAACGGACTTCTGGCCGAAGTGAAGGTGCTCGACGTTCTCGCCGGCGCCCCGGCTTTTGCGGAGGCGGGGCTCGCGCCGGACAGTTTTGACGGCGTGCTGATGAACCCGCCTTTCCATGACGCCGGGCGTCATCGCGCTTCGCCGGATGCGGAGCGCCGGGCGGCGCATGTCGCCGGCCCGGAAACGCTGGACGGATGGACCGGCGCCGCACGGCGCCTGCTCAGGAGCGGGGGCGTGCTCACCATGATCTGGCGCGCCGACGGGCTGGCCGATGTGCTCGCGGCGCTTCGCCGCGGCTTCGGCAGCCTCTGCCTCCAGCCGGTGCACGGCGACGGCGCCAAGCCGGCGATTCGGATTCTCGTCCGCGCGGTGAAGGGAGGGCGCGCCCCGCTCAGGATGTTTTCCGGTATCGTGCTCAACGGAACGTCACACCTGCCTCACGAAGAGGCAGATGCGGTGCTGCGCGGCGAGGCCGTGCTGCCCTTCGCGGCGCTCTGACTGACGCGGCAGCGACCGTGGAGATTATTAGGGGAGTCGATCGGTGCGCGGCTTCGAGGCCGATGTGAGATGAATGGCGGTCCAAAGCGAGCCCATCAGCACGATCAAAAGATAGATTTTCATGTGATGCTCCGACTCAAACCATGTGGCGGATGTCGCCTCATTGCGATGGCTTTATGGCAAACCGTGCCGAAAACGATCGCCCCGAGGCAATCGCTGCCTTGCAAGCAGCGTTCCATCGTGCCGCGATGACATGGTCGTGATCGGGAGCCGCTCGGTCGGACATCACAGAGCAACGGAGCAACCGCAGGATGAATGCCTTGACCAATCTGCTGCCGCGCCGCTGGCGCAAGGACACCGCGGTCGTTCCGGTGGTGCGCCTGTCCGGCACCATCGGCGCGGTGACGCCGCTGCGCCCCGGCCTGACGCTGGCGGGTGTCGCAAAGCTGCTGGACCGCGCGTTTGCCACCCGCAACGCCAGGGCGGTCGCATTGGTGATCAACTCGCCCGGCGGCTCGGCGGTGCAGTCGCGCCTGATCCATCAGCGGATCCGGCAACTGGCGGCGGAGAAGAAGCTGCCGGTGCTGGCCTTCGCCGAGGACGTGGCAGCCTCCGGCGGGTACATGATCGCCTGCGCGGCCGACGAGATCTTCTGCGATCCGTCTTCCATACTCGGCTCGATCGGTGTCGTCGGCGGCAGCTTCGGCTTCCACGATCTGATCAAGAAGATCGGCGTCGAACGGCGGCTCTATACCGCCGGCGCCCGCAAGGCGACGCTCGATCCATTCCTGCCGGAAAATCCGGAGGATGTCGCCCATCTCAAGGCGATCCAGCGGGAAATCCACGCCACCTTCATCGGATTGGTGAAGCAGAGCCGCGGCGAGCGCCTGAAGGGCGCCGACGACCAGCTTTTCTCCGGCGAGTATTGGGCCGGCGAGACCGCGGTTCGGCTTGGCCTCGCCGATGGCATCGGCGATCTCCGCTCGGTGCTCCGCGCCCGCTATGGTGACAAGGTTGAAATGCCGTTGATCGCCTCGCCGCGCGGGCTGCTGGCGGGCCTGCTCGGGCGCCGGCCGGGCGCCGGCGCGGCCGTGCTCGGCGAGAACCTCGCGACATGGCCGGAGGGCCTGATCGCAGCGCTCGAGGAACGGGCGATGTGGGCCAAATTCGGGCTGTGAGCGGGTTTCGTCCGCGCCGTTTGGTCGCTTGCGAACCTTGGCCGGCTGAGCGACACTAATAAAGTGTGGGGCTGGCGATGATCGAGAGAAGGACCGACCGATGCCGCCGCTGATTGCCTTTGCCGGTGCTTTAGGAGGGCTCGCCCTGGTGCGCTGGGCCTACCGGACCGCGTTGCGGATCAATACGGAACTCGATGCCGCGCGCCGCGCCGCGATGGCCGAGGCCGTGCGCCGCCAGGACATCCCCACGCTGCGGCGGGATCCGCGCACGGGCGCCTATCGGCCGGGCTGAGAACGGAAGCGATTGCCAACCTGCTCTCGCCGGCTCGTAGGGTGGGGCATCACCCTCGAAACCGGCGAGCAAGCCTTGGAGGTGCGACATCCGCGCCGAACTGCGAGGTCCCCGACGGGAAGCCGCGCGTCCGTTCTAAGAGGCCGGACCCTAACAATTCGAGACCTTTAGCAGCTTTAGGCCGGCGCGGTTACCCGCCTGCGGATAGAATTGCTCGAATTGTGTCGATTGCATTCTGCGGGGCTCGCCTTGATTCCGGGGGGCGCCGCCGATACGGTCCGCGCGACTCGTTCCCCCACTTGAAGCCAGAAGCCCCTGATGGACTCCTTGCCGCCCCACATGCGTCCCGAACGCTCGTTCCAGGGACTGATCCTGACATTGCAGCGCTACTGGGCCGACTATGGCTGCGTCATCCTGCAGCCCTACGATATGGAGGTGGGGGCGGGCACCTTCCATCCGGCGACCACGCTGCGGGCGCTGGGGCCGAAGCGCTGGAATGCGGCCTATGTGCAGCCGTCGCGCCGGCCCAAGGATGGCCGCTACGGCGAGAACCCGAATCGGCTGCAGCACTATTACCAGTTCCAGGTGATCCTGAAGCCGTCGCCACCGGATATCCAGGACCTCTATCTGAAGTCGCTGGCGGCGATCGGCGTCGACGCCGCCTTGCACGACATCCGCTTTGTCGAGGACGACTGGGAGAGCCCGACGCTGGGCGCGTGGGGGCTCGGCTGGGAATGCTGGTGTGACGGCATGGAAGTGTCGCAGTTCACCTACTTCCAGCAGGTCGCGGGAGTGGAATGCGCGCCTGTTGCCGGCGAACTGACCTACGGGCTGGAGCGCCTTGCGATGTATGTGCAGGGCATCGAGAACGTCTACGATCTCAACTTCAACGGCCGCGACGGCGCCGACAAGGTGACCTATGGCGACGTCTTCCTGCAGGCGGAGCAGGAATATTCGCGGCACAACTTCGAGTTCGCCGACACCGCGATGCTGTTCGAGCAGTTCGTGATGGCCGAGACCGCCTGCCGCGACTATCTCGCGGCGGGCTGGAAGGACGGCAAGCGCGAGGCGCATCTGATGGCGCTGCCGGCCTATGACCAGTGCATCAAGGCCAGCCACGTGTTCAACCTGCTCGATGCGCGCGGCGTGATCTCGGTCACCGAACGCCAGAGCTACATCCTGCGGGTGCGCGAGCTGGCGAAAGCCTGCGGTGAAGCGTGGGTCCACACCGAAGCGGGCGGAGTGTAAGCGATGCCCGATCTTCTGCTCGAACTGTTCTCCGAGGAAATTCCCGCGCGCATGCAGGCCAAGGCTGCGGACGACCTGCGCCGGCTGGTCACCGACCGGCTGGTCGCCGAGGGCCTGGTCTACGACGGGGCGAAGGCTTTCGTGACCCCGCGCCGTCTCGCGCTCACCGTCCACGGCTTGCCCGCGCGGCAGCCCGACCTCAAGGACGAGCGCAAGGGACCGAAGGTCGGCGCGCCCGACGCCGCCGTTCAGGGATTCCTCAAGGCAACCGGATTGAAGTCGCTCGACGAGGCGACGATTCAGAAGGATCCGAAGAAGGGCGACTTCTATGTCGCGCTGATCGAGAAGCCGGGCCGCGCGGCGATCGATGTGATCGCCGAGATCATTCCTGTGGTCATCCGCACCTTCCCCTGGCCGAAGGCGATGCGCTGGGGCGCGGGTTCGGCGAAGCCGGGCGCGCTGCAATGGGTGCGCCCGCTGCACTCCATCGTCGCCACTTTCGGCATGGAGACCGAGGAGCCGGATGTCGTGACGTTCGACGTCGCCGGCATCAAGGCCGGGCAGGTGACGCGCGGCCACAGATTCATGGCGCCGGGCGAATTCAGCGTGCGCCGCTTCGCGGACTACGAAGCCAAGCTCTACGACGCCAAGGTCGTGCTCGATCCGCAGCGCCGCAAGGACATCATCCTGACCGAGGCACGGAATCTCGCCTTCGCCCAGGGGTTCGAACTGGTCGAGGATCAGGGCCTGCTCGACGAGGTCGCCGGCCTCGTGGAGTGGCCGGTGGTGCTGATGGGGGCGTTCGACGAAAGCTTTCTGTCGATCCCGGACGAGGTGATCCGCGCCACCATCCGCAACAACCAGAAGTGTTTCGTGGTGCGCGATCCCAAATCCGGCGCCGCGGCGCATACGCCTGGCAAGCTCGCCAACCGCTTCATCCTCACCGCCAACATCGAGGCGAGCGACGGGGGGGCGGCCATCGTCGCCGGCAACGAACGCGTCATCCGCGCGCGGCTGTCGGATGCGAAATTCTTCTACGAGACCGATCTGAAAACGAAACTCGAAGACCGGCTGCCGAAGTTCGAGCACATCGTGTTTCATGAGAAGCTCGGCACGCAGGCGGAACGCATTGCCCGCATCGAGCGGCTTGCCGCCGAGATCGCGCCGCTGGTCGGCGCCGATGTCGAGAAGACGAAACGCGCGGCGAAGCTGGCGAAGGCCGATCTGCTCACCGAAGTGGTCGGCGAATTTCCCGAAGTGCAGGGCCTGATGGGGAAATATTACGCGCTGGCGCAAGGCGAAGACGCCAGCGTCGCGCAGGCGATCGAGGACCATTACAAGCCGCAGGGCCCGAACGACCGCGTGCCGGGCGATCCGGTCGCGATCGCGGTGGCGCTCGCCGACAAGATCGACACGCTGGTCGGCTTCTGGGCCATCGATGAGAAGCCGACGGGATCGAAGGACCCCTATGCGCTGCGTCGGGCGGCGCTGGGGGTGATCAGGCTGGTGCTCGAGGCCCAACTTCGAATCGGTCTTGTCAAATTATTCGAAGCACAGGCTGATACGCTGACTCATTCTCTGAATGGGTTGAAGATTCAGAGCGGCGCCAGTCTGCTGTCGGTCGCGAGGACGACAAAAGAACGGCGCAACGGCAAAATCGCTTCAGACGCTTTTGAACTCCTCTCCTTCTTCGCAGACCGCCTGAAAGTGCAGCTGCGCGAGCAGGGCGCGCGGCACGATCTGGTTGATGCGGTGTTCGCGCTTGGCGCTTCTTCCACCTCCCCCTCGAGGGGGGAGGTCGCGACGCGAAGCGGCGCGGGAGGGGGTGACAATGCCAAGGATGTTCGCCCCACCCCGTCGCTTCGCGATGACACTTCCTCTCAAGGGGACGGTGTGCAGGACGATCTCCTGATGATCGTCCGCCGCGTCGAGGCGCTGGGCAAATTCCTCGATACCGACGACGGCAAGAATCTGCTCGCCGGCACCAAGCGTGCGTCGAACATTCTCGCCATCGAAGAAAAGAAGGACAAGCGCGCCTTCGACGGCGCGCCGGACGCATCGCTGTTCGTCGCGGAGGAAGAGAAGCGGCTGGCGCACGCGATCGACGAGGTGAAGCGCGAGGCGGGTGAGGCGGTCGCGCGCGAGGATTTTGCCGTGGCGATGAGCGCGATGGCGAAGCTGCGCCCGGCCGTCGATGCCTTCTTCGACAAGGTGAAGGTCAACGACGACGACCCGAAGATTCGAGAGAATCGCCTCAAGCTGCTGAACGAAATCCGCGCCGCCACGCGCGCGGTGGCGGATTTCTCTCGGATTCAGGAATGAGCAGAAGCGCCGCGCCGTCCCCCTGGGACCGCTTCTTCAGCGCCTCCGGCCTCGCAGCGCCGCCGCAGAAGCCCTCCCTCAAGACTCACGGCTCACACCGCTCGCCGGGATGACCTTCTCGCGCTGTTCTGCGTCCAATCGGTCAGGCACGCAGATCTTTCGTGCCGTCAGTCCACCACCTGCATGATGCGCCGCGTGCGGGGATTGACCAGCACGGTGCGATCATTGACCACCGTATAGCGATACGGCGTCGTGCCGAACCTTTGCGGCACGTCATAGAACGTGACGCCGACTTCCGGCAGGACGGAGCCGACCTCGACCGGTTCATCAATCACGTAGGATGGCACGCTTTCCTGCACGACATATTCGCGGAAGCGCGGCAGTTGTTCGGACGGTAGCATATAGGATGGTCCGCCGACCGTGCTGTGTTCCTCGACGACGACCGCGCTCTGGGCATGCGCTGCGATCGGCAAAGTCGCGAAAGCAGCGAAAGCAGTAGCGGCGATGGCGTGACGCGCAAATGTCATGGCTGTCATTCCGTTTGCAAGTTCCTGTGCGATTCTGGTTCCTGTGCGACCGCGATGGTGCGAGCCCGAGTCCTGATGAATGGCGGGCTCGCCCATAGCTTTGCCTCTCGTCTCGGCCGCAGGCGGTGCCGCACCCCCGGTCAATGCCTCAACACTCAGTGCGTTCCGGATCAACTGTGGCATTGCCGGGGTTATTCGATGGAAGCCCGACGGGCCGTCGCTGTCGCTACCCGATGGCTCACGTCGATGATAGAAATAGATATGATTCGTGAAGCCCGATGCGGGCCGGGAGCGGAGAGATTCGATGACCATCACCAGTGCGCATCTGCCTGCAATCGTTGCGCTTGTCGCAGGCATCCTGATCCTGTTGATGCCTCGCCTGCTGAACTTCGTGGTGGCGATCTACCTGATCTTCATCGGACTGGTCGGCCTCGGCGTGCTGCGGATGTTCCACCTCTAGCAGGCGGCTCCGGCGCGGCTTTCGCGCGGGCCGAATCGATCATCAGACATGATGGTTTGAATGTCGGGGGCCCGATCGGCGCCTCGCGGCTTGCGCGGGTGCGGCAAAACGTGGTGTAAGGCGGCAACATTTCCCTCCAGTTGACCGTTTGGAAGCCATGGCCAAAGCTGCATCCAAGTCCAGAACGTCCAAGACCAAGTCACCCAAGACCAAGTCCAAGACCTCCGCCGCAAAATCCTCCGCCAAGTCGAGCAAGGCTGCCGCCTCGCGCGGCAAGGCCGCGACCGCGCGCGGGGCCGGCAAGCCGCAACCCAAGGCGGCAGCCAAGGCCGCCGCGCGTCCGGCAAAAGCCGTTGCCAAGCCGGTGACGGGCCGGTCTCCGGCGAAACCGGCGGCCCGTGCGGCGGTGAAGGCGGCCAAGCCCGCGGCGGCGGCGAAGAAGGCCGCGCCGAACAAGGCTCCTGCCGCGCCGAAGGCCGGCAAGTGGGTCTACACATTCGGCGGCGGCAAGGCCGAGGGCCAGTCGAGCATGCGCGATCTGCTCGGCGGCAAGGGCGCCAACCTCGCCGAGATGGCCAATCTCGGCCTGCCGGTGCCGCCCGGCTTCACCATCACCACGGCCGTCTGCACCTATTTCTACGCGCACGACAAATCCTATCCGAAGGAGCTGCAGGCGCAGGTCGAGCAGGCGCTCGGCTATATCGGCAAGCTCACCGGCAAGGGCTTCGGTGACGTCAACAATCCGCTGCTGGTCTCGGTGCGCTCCGGCGCGCGCGCGTCGATGCCGGGCATGATGGATACCGTGCTCAACCTCGGCCTCAACGACGAGACGGTGGAATCGCTGGCGAAGCTCTCGGGTGACCGCCGCTTCGCCTATGACAGCTATCGCCGCTTCATCACGATGTATTCCGATGTCGTGCTCGGTCTGCCGCATCATCACTTCGAGGAAATCCTCGACACGTTCAAGGACAGCAAAGGCTACACCCTCGACACCGAGGTGACCGGCGACGAATGGGCCGAGCTGGTCGATCGCTACAAGGAGGCGGTCGCGCATGAGACCGGCAGCCCGTTCCCGCAGGATCCGCATGCGCAGCTCTGGGGCGCGATCGGTGCGGTGTTCTCCTCCTGGATGAATGCCCGCGCGGTGACCTACCGCAAGCTGCACGATATCCCGGAATCCTGGGGCACGGCCGTCAATGTGCAGGCCATGGTGTTCGGCAACATGGGCGACACGTCGGCCACCGGGGTTGCCTTCACGCGCAATCCCTCGACGGGCGAGCGCAAGCTCTACGGCGAATTCCTCATCAACGCGCAGGGTGAGGACGTGGTCGCCGGCATCCGCACGCCGCAGGACATCACCGAGGAGGCGCGCATCGAATCCGGCTCCGACAAGCCGTCGATGGAAACCGAGATGCCGGAGGCGTTCAAGGAACTGACCCGCATCTACACGCAGCTCGAGAAGCACTACCGCGACATGCAGGATCTCGAGTTCACCGTCGAGAACGGCAAGCTGTGGATGCTGCAGACCCGCAACGGCAAGCGCACCGCCAAGGCCGCGCTGCGCATCGCGGTCGAGCTCGCCAGCGAGGGGCTGATCTCCAGGAACGACGCGGTGCTGCGCATCGATCCGGCCTCGCTCGACCAGCTGCTGCATCCGACGATCGATCCCAATGCCACGCGCGATGTGGTCGCCACCGGCCTGCCGGCCTCGCCCGGCGCGGCATCGGGGGAGATCGTATTCTCCTCGGAGGAGGCGACCAAGCTGCAGGCCGAGGGCCGCAAGGTGATCCTGGTGCGGATCGAGACCAGCCCCGAGGACATTCACGGCATGCATGCCTCTGAAGGCATCCTCACCACCCGCGGCGGCATGACCTCCCATGCCGCGGTGGTCGCGCGTGGCATGGGCAAGCCCTGTGTGTCGGGCTGCGGCACCATCCGCGTCGATTACGGCCGCGGCACCATGACCGTCGGCGACCGCACCTTCAATGCCGGCGACGTCATCACCATTGACGGTTCGCTCGGCCAGGTGCTTGCCGGTCAGATGCCGATGATCGAGCCGGAGCTTTCCGGCGAGTTCGGCACGCTGATGGGCTGGGCCGACGAGGCGCGCAAGCTCGGCGTGCGCGTCAATGCCGATACGCCGCCGGACGCGCGGACCGCGATCAGGTTCGGCGCGGAAGGCATCGGCCTGTGCCGCACCGAGCATATGTTCTTCGAGGAGACGCGCATCCGCACGGTGCGCGAGATGATCCTCGCGGAAGACGAGCAGGCGCGCCGCGCCGCGCTGTCGAAGCTGCTGCCGATGCAGCGCGCCGATTTCGTCGAGCTGTTCGAGATCATGGAGGATCTGCCGGTCACCATCCGGCTGCTCGATCCGCCGCTGCACGAATTCCTGCCGCATACCCAGGCCGAGATCGAGGAAGTGGCGCGCGCCATGAACGCCGATCCACGCCGCCTTGCCGACCGTGCCCGCGAGCTCGCCGAGTTCAATCCGATGCTTGGCTTCCGCGGCTGCCGGCTCGCCATCGCCTATCCCGAGATCGCCGAGATGCAGGCGCGGGCGATTTTCGAGGCGGCCGTCGAGGCGGGCAGGCGCACCGGCAAGGCGATCGGCGTCGAGGTGATGGTGCCGCTGATCGCGACCAAGGCGGAGTTCGATCTGGTGAAGGCGCGGATCGACGCCACCGCGCAGGCGGTGGAGCGCGAGACCGGCACGAAGCTGAACTATCAGGTCGGCACCATGATCGAGCTTCCGCGCGCCTGCCTCAAAGCCGGCGAGATCGCGGAAGCGGCGGAGTTCTTCTCCTTCGGCACCAACGATCTGACGCAGACCACCTACGGCATCAGCCGCGACGACGCCGCAAGTTTCCTCGGCACCTATACCTCGCGCGGCATTCTCGAGATCGATCCGTTCATCTCGGTCGATCGCGGGGGCGTCGGTGAACTGGTGCGGATTGCGGTGGAGCGCGGCCGCAAGACGCGTCCCAATCTCAAGATGGGAATCTGCGGCGAGCACGGCGGCGATCCCGCCTCGGTGAACTTCTGCCACAGCATCGGGCTCGACTACGTTTCCTGCTCGCCCTATCGCGTGCCGATCGCGCGGCTTGCCGCCGCGCAGGCGGCGCTGGGCAAGGAGATCTGAGCGGGAAGATCAGGTCGTCCAGATCGTGGCCGGCCTCTGGCGCCGGTCGTCGTGATGACAATGCCCGGGTCGCAAGCCCGGGCATTGTCATGAGGAAGGAGCGTCGGGCGCCAGCGGCCCGATGCGCGCCGATGCGGCGTCAGCGGTTCCTTCACCATACGGGCGCGGTGGTTCGGACATTCGCTCGTTGTCTCGGCGAGTCCATCGCGCGCACCTTTAAAAAATGCGTCGCGTGGTGACGGGTTCTTAACCCGTTTTCGTGAGGTGCGATTCACCATGGATTGAGATCAGCGCAGAATACGCGCTGTTCCGCTTGCCTGTGGCGTGGACGCATCGCCGGTTAACCGGCCCGCAACTTTAATCGGCTACTAACGCAAACGATCGAATTGCATCGAAGATGCGTCTCGGTCGTGTGTGCGTGAGAGTAGGCGTTGCGTGAGCGTATTGATGGGTGTCATGCCTAACCGGTCGAAGGGCGCGCGTCTCGCGTCCTTCGGCTTCGGGCTTTGCGTCTTCGCATTGCTTCCGACCGAAGCCGGCTATCAGGACATCGCCTCGCTGCTGGCCCGTCAGCCCGGCGTCGCCGAGCGCTGGCAGCAGCGTGTGTTCTCGCCCACCGTCAGCACCATTCAGGTCGCGACCTTCAGCTTCGGCCGGCCGATCGGCACTTCGGTGCCGCGCCCGGCGGCGATGCTGCTGGCGAGCCTTGTGAGCCAGGGCAGCGACATCGCCGGCGACTCCCGCAATCCGCTGCTGGTGCCGCCGCGCCGCTATCAGGCCAGTGAATTTCCGACCGTCGACCGCACGCTGAAAGGCGACCGCCTCGCCATCGCCGCGCCCACAGCGGATGCGCCCGGCGACAGCGCGCCGGTGGAACAGCCGTCGCACTTCAGCGAGCCAGCGTCGCACAAGGCGGCGGCTTCGTCCTCGGTGCTCGATCCGGAACTCGCGGCGGCGCTCAATGCCCCGCCGCTGCCGCAATATCAGGCCGCCCAACCGGCCGAAGCGCCGTCCGCGGAAGCGCCGCTTGGTGAAGGCCCCGAGGCCGCCTCCGGGCCGGCTCCGATCGGGTTCTCGGTGCAGACTGCCAGCCTTTATTTCGGAACCGGCTCGCTCGGCATTGCCGGCGAGCGGCTGCAGAGCTGGCAGCCGGGGGAAGAGCCGATGCTGGTGACGCCGGCGCCGGTCGATCCGGACATGAAGGGCGCAGCCGTCATGCCCGACAAGGCCGTGCCGGAGTCCGGTGAAACCGTCGCCGGAAAGGGTGAGGTCAACAGCGATCAGTCCGCGCAGATCAAGACGCCGGCGGAGCGCCTCGGCCTCGAAGGCAAGGCGCGCGAGAAGCAGGAGAAGTGCCTTGCAGAGGCGATCTACTTCGAGTCGCGCGGCGAAGCCGTGCGCGGCCAGATCGCGGTGGCACAGGTGGTGATGAACCGCGTCTTCTCCGGCTTCTATCCCACCTCGGTCTGCGGCGTGGTCTATCAGAACGCGCATCGCCGCTTCGCCTGCCAGTTCACCTTCGCATGCGACGGCATTCCGGATGTGGTGCGCGAACCCGACATGTGGCTGCGCGCGCGCAAGATCGCCAAGGCGACACTCGACGGCAAGCTATGGCTGCCCGAGGTCGGCAAGTCGACGCATTACCATGCCTACTGGGTCCACCCGTCCTGGGTGCGCGAGATGCGGAAGATGTATCGCACCGGCGTGCACACCTTCTATCGGCCGCGCGCATGGGGTGACGGCAGCGATGCGCCGAGCTGGGGCACGCCGGCGCAGACGGCGGAAATCGCCGCCAAGCTCGCGGCCTACAAGAAATAACGCGTCGCCGTCTCCGCCTTCGGCATTGGCGGCCTGCAGGGCCGCTATTGCTGTGACAGGCGGCCGCCGTTAGATTTCGATCCCGGCGCGTCACGCCGTTCATTCACATACCGGTTGATGTCGGCCGCGAAAGTACGGGGAGCGAAGGCATGGGCACATTCAAGGCGGTCAGAATCGACAAGGCGGAGAAGGGAACCAGCGTCGCGCTGACGCAGTTCGACGAATCCGAGCTGATGGACGGCGATGTCACCGTGCGCGTCGAATGGTCCACCCTGAACTACAAGGATGGCCTTGCACTCACCGGCAAGGTGCCGGTAGTCCGCCGCTTTCCGATGATCGCCGGCATCGATTTCGCCGGCACCGTCGAGCAGTCGTCGCATCCGGCGTGGAAGGCGGGCGATAAGGTGATCTGCAACGGCTGGGGCATGGGCGAAACCCATCTCGGCGCCTATGCGGAGAAGGCGCGCGTCAAGGGCGACTGGCTGGTGCGGCTGCCCGACGGCATGTCGGCGCGCGATGCCATGGCGATCGGCACCGCGGGCTACACCGCGATGCTGTCGGTGCTGGCGCTGGAGCGCCACGGCCTGACGCCGAAGGACGGGCCGGTGGTTGTCACCGGCGCGGCAGGCGGGGTCGGCTCGGTGGCGGTCGCGCTGCTCTCGAAGCTCGGTCATCACGTGATCGCATCGACCGGGCGGCCCGCGGAGGCCGACTATCTGCGCAAGCTCGGCGCGGCGGAGATCATCGACCGCAACGAATTGACCGCCCCGGCCAAGCCGCTGGGCAAGGAGCGCTGGGCCGGCGGCATCGACAGCGTCGGATCGACCACGCTCGCGAATCTCCTCTCAATGACGAAGTATGGCGGCGCCATCGCCGCCTGCGGCCTTGCCGGCGGCATGGACCTGCCGTCGTCGGTGGCGCCGTTCATTTTGCGCGGAGTGTGTCTTCTCGGTATCGATTCCGTGATGTGTCCGCTGCCGCTGCGGAACCAGGCCTGGTCGCGCCTCGCCACCGATCTCGATGCGGCAAAACTTTCTGAAATTACTCACGAAATTCCGCTCGACCGAGTCATCGCCGCAGGCGCCGACATTCTTGCCGGCAAGGTGCGCGGGCGGATCGTGGTCAAGATTTTGTAGGGGACGTTCAGACTTTACCAACCAAGCTGCTCCATTGTTGCCTTGGTTGGTATGGTAAGCAGTAGGTAAAGGGGCGCGGGCAGCGTTCCTGCCTGTACCCAGTGGTGTGGTGGAGTTCAGCATGCTTGCGCGTTGTGTCCTTGGAGCCCTTGCCGTCAGTGCTATGGTCGCGCCGGCGCTTGGCGCCGAAATGAATGCCACCGAGGCTCGCAAGTTCGTCGTCGGCAAGATTTTCTCGTTCACCTGTTTCGATGGGACGCGTGGCGCCGGCCGAGTCTTCGATGACGGCTCGGCGGCCGGCTCGATCCAGTTCGGCGGCTCCGGTCCGACCCGCTATATGCGGTTGCCGGTGAATACGGTGCAGACCCGCGGCGAATCGGTGTGCGCCTCGCTGAAGGGGCTGCCGTTCTCTCCCTGCTTCAATCTCGATCGCCGCGACGAGCGCAGCTTCCGCGGCGCGGTCTCCGGCATGGGCTTCGCCTATTGCGATTTCCGCCACAAGGGCGCCGGCCACATCATCATGGCCCGCGCCATCTCAGGCAACGGCCCGCGCGCGCTGCATTCGCGCCGTGCGCGTCCGGACGCGGGCAACACCGAGGTCGCCTCGCGCGTCGAGACACCGAAGGTCGAGCGCGGCGGCCTCGAGCCGGTGAAGCAGGAGGCCGTGTCCGAGCTGCGCCGTTCGACGGACTGACATCGGTCACTTTTCCCGTATCGCCGGCTTTGCGTCCGCGGGCAGGCGCGCGTGATTCCTATGGGTCGCTTCTGAAACCAGCTTGGATCGCGGCGATCGCCCGCCCCGTCATTGCGGCGCGGGCGGGGTGTCCTGCTGCGCCGGCGGAAGCGGCGGCGGTGAGCGGCGGAACAGGATGCGCTGATACAGCCAGCCGATCGCCACCAGCACCAGCCCGAGCACCATGAAGGACAGGGCGCGATAGACGCCGGTCAGTTCCGACATGTCGATCAGGAACGCCTTCAGGAGGGTCAGCGCGATCACCACCGCGGACGCGAGCCGCGCCGGCTGCGAATTGAGCAGCACGCCGGCGGCCAGCAGCACGACGCCGAAGGCGAGCCAGGCGATCGTATAGGTATACTGCTCCGCATCGGTGACATAGCCGTAGCTGAGGATCGGTCCCTGATAGATTCGGCGGATCTCCAGCGTCACATAGGCGAGCGCGAGGATCAGCGCCGCGGCGGCGAGGGTGTTGACGTAGCCGCGCGGCCGACGGCCCGCGGTGGTGTAGGACAACAGCAGCGACAATACCGCCGGCAGCGCATAGCCGAGCAGCAGCAGGTTGATCACGACGCCGCCGACATGGATGCGCCAGATCATCGGATTGCCCAGCAGGAACAATCCGAACAGGGTGATCGCACCCGCCGCGACGGTGAGGATGACGGCGCCGGCATTGTGCACGATACTGCCGCTGCGCAGCCTCAGCCGCTCGAGGCCGATCGCCATCGCCAGCAGCACCGACACCTGCAGGCCGAACTCGACCAGGCTGACGTCGAATTCGTAGATGTCGCCGCCATAGACCGCGTGACGGATTTCGCTGAAGGCGAGCAGCACCGTGAAGAGGGTGGCGGCGGCCTCCACCATGCGCAGCGGGGCATCGTCGCCGCGCCGGCGCATCAGGTAGCTCGCCCACCAGAACGACAGCGCGGGAATGCCGTAGCCCCACAGCAGCCAGTTGAAGATCGGCGTGGTGCCGACGGCATCACCGGCGATGCGCGGGTCGTAGCCGGCGCGCATCACCACGATGGCGGCGAGGATCGCCGCGAGCCAGCGCAAGAACGGAATCGGCCGCTGCGTGGCAACCCAGGCGGTGCCGAGCGACGTAAGCGCCAGTGCGATGGTGAGCCAGCCCTTTTCCAGCGCGAAGGTGAAGGCCAGCGCCAGCGCGCCGAACGTGCCGGTGGCGAACAGCGCTGCGGCGATTGCCTGCCCGGGACGATTTTCGCGGCGCGTCAGCACTTCGGTGGCGGCACCGAACAGCGCGGCCAGGATCACCGCAGCAATGGCGAACGGGATCGAGCGGTCGAGATGGGCGATGCGCGCGTAGAGCGCGATCAGCAGGGCGAGCGGCGTGAACACGCCGGCCGCCGCCCACACCGCTGGCACCGCGGCGCGGGCCGAGCGGCCCTGGGCCAGGAATCCCGCAATGCCGAAGCCCGCGGCGAACAGCGCTGCGGTGGTCAGATGCGCGGTGACGGATTCGTCGGTCGCGGCCGGCGCGATGCCCGGCAGCGGCCCGCCCGGCAGCACCAGCATGTCGGGATTGGCGCGCACCGCCCATTCGAGAAACACGAAGGCGGCCAGCACGGCATTGACCGCGACGGCGGCCGTGGCGGCGGGAGCGCGCCAGGCGATCGCCAGCGTCGCCAATACCAGCAGGCCGAACACCGTCAGCGCGGCGCCGTCATGCCAGCTGCTGAACACGATCATGGCGGCGCCGAAGACATAGGCGGCCAGTGCGCCGGAGGAGACCGGCTCGATCCGGTCGGGCTCGGCGGGCGGGCCGAACAACAGGCCGCAGACCACCAGCGCGGCCGCCAGGGCGAAGCCGACGATGACGTGGAAGGCGTGCGGCGCGATCATCGACGGCCCGCAATCGAGGCACGGCAGCGTCCACAGCAATGCGAAGGCGATGGTGGTGACGGCGAGCCAGCGCCACAGCCGGATCCGCGCCAGTCCGAAGGCCGCGGCGGTGACGATGCCGAGATAGATGTAGAGCGCCCAGAAGTCCGGACGCTCGGACGACACCAGCACCGGCGTCACGAAGGCGCCGACGATGCCGAGGCCGGCCAGCGCCGGGCCATGCAGCAGCGCCGCGGCCAGCGTTGCCAGCGCGACCAGCCCGAGCAGCACGAAGGCCGTGGCCGGCACCAGAAAGTCGTACAGCGCGTAGGCGGCATAGACGGTGGCGAAGGCGACCGCGGTGCCGGCCGCGGTCAGGATCGCGGGGATGTTGGCGATCGGCAGCGGCGCGATGGCGGCGACGCTGTCGCGCCGCCGCGTCCATTCTCCGGCGACCAGCAATGCGGCGGCGAACAGCCCGCCCAGCAGCACGCGGATCTCGGGGCCGAGCAGGCCTTCCTCGATGGAGTAGCGCACCATGAAGAAGCCGCCGAGGGCGAGCGTCAGTCCGCCGAGCCACACCACCCAGCGGGTCCCGACGCGCTCCTCGAAACCAGTGCCGGCTGTCCCGGCCGCGTCAGGCGCCATTGGTGCCGTATCGACACGCGGCAATTCCGGCGGGGGGTCGGTGGCCGCTGCTGCCTCGGCTTCACGCTCGGCGAGGCTCGGCAGGGGCGGCGGCGTCACGGCAGGCCGCTCGGCCGCGGCGTCGCTCGGCGCGTCGAATGTCGAGACCGGGGGAAGCTGTCCGCGGGCGGCTTCGAGCGCCGTCAGCCGCGCCTGCAGCGCATTGGCACGGCTGAGCGCCTGACGCGCGAAGATGAGGGCGGCGATGGCGATGACGAGCGCAAGAAATTCCATGGGAGGTTCCGGTGGGGGGCTCGGGCTTCACGTCACCGCGGCAGCCTTGCGGGCGGGTGGCGCATAGGGAAGGACGGCCGGCCGCGCAGCGCGCGGCCGGCCCTTGATGTCAGTGGAGCCGGGGTGCCTCAAGGTTCACCGGCTCCACCGTGAAAGATTACGCTGCGATCTATTCCAGATCGATGCGGAAGGGGCGACCCTCCAGCGACATGTCGCCGGGGCCCATCGCCTCGAGCGCGCGCAGCATGCGGCCGTCGCGACCGAGGGCGCGGTCGGCGAGCGCGACGATGCGGCGGTTCGGAAAGGCGGTGGGCGAGAGCTGCCGGATGCGGTGCGCGATCGCGAGTTCGTCGCGGTGCGGATTGAGCGCGCATGCGGCGGCGAAAGCGCTCGCGGTGGAGCGGCTGATGCCGGCATAGCAATGCACCACCATCGGCGCGCGGCGATCCCAACGGCGCACAAAGGCGAGCACCTGGTCGATATGGTGTTCCGAGGGCGCGACGAAGCCGTCGGCCGGTTCGCAAATATCGTCCATGGCGATCATCAGGTGATTGGCTTCGTGCACGGTGGCCGGGCGCTGCACCTTGCTGACATTGCCCATCACGGTGAGAATATGGCTGGCGCCGGTCGCCTGCACTGTCGCGGACAGCGCGGCGAGCGAGCAGACATGGATCATGATGGCGTGTTCCCTGTTGCAGGGAAATTATAGACGGCCGCGGCGACCAGCGGAAGCCGCTGCGCGCATCACGCCTTCAGCACGGCGAATCGCTCGAGAAAGCGCTTTGCCGCCTTGCCCGCGGCCCAGGGTGTCAGATAGTCGTGTTCCGCCGTCGGCGGCAGGCGGGGATCGCGGCCGAACAGCCGCTTCGCCTCGGTCTGCGAGAATCCGGCGAGCCGAGTCGCCTCGAGAAAGGCCGCACCCCGGTCCGCGGCCTTGATCGCCTCGGTGAAATCGGCGGGCAGCACCGCGGGCAGGCCGAAGCGGATATGGATCGCCGCCAGCAGCCGCTTCTCGATGTTCTTGTAGGAGACGCCGATCACCGCCTTGAACGGCGAGATGATGTCGCCGATGACGTATTCCGGCGCGTCATGCAGCAGCGCGGCGAGCCGCAGCCGGTGATCGGCGCGCGGCAGCGCATGGCGAAGCACGGTCTCGACCAGCAGCGTGTGCTGCGCCACCGAAAAGATGTGCGAGCCCTGGGTCTGTCCGTTCCAGCGGGCGACGCGCGCCAGCCCGTGCGCGATGTCGGTGATCTCGATATCGAGCGGCGAGGGATCGACCAGATTGAGCCGGCGTCCGGACAGCATGCGCTGCCAGACCCGCGTTTCCAGCTTCGATGCCGACGACGTGCTGCGCGTCATCGTGCCGGACGGCGAGGGGTCCGCTGCATGCCGCTGCAGACGGCGTGGCAATGGCAGCTGACGAGATGGTCGTTGACCATGCCCGTGGCCTGCATGAAGGCATAGACGATGGTCGGGCCGACGAACTTGAAGCCGCGCGCGGTCAGCTCCTTGGAGATTTTCACCGAAAGCGGCGTCGAGGCCGGCACGCTCGCGGTGGTCTTGAAGGCGTTCACCTTCGGACGTCCGTCGACGAAGTCCCACAGCAATTTCGAGAAGCCGGGCCCTTTCTCCATGATCTCGAGATAGGCTTTCGCACTCGTCACCGCGCCCTCGATCTTTGCGCGATTGCGTATGATGCCGGCATCCTGCATCAGCGCCGCGATCTTGCGCTCGCTGTAACGCGCGATCTTCGCCGGCTCGAAATCGTCGAAGGCGCGGCGGAAATTATCGCGCTTGCGCAGGATGGTGATCCACGACAGCCCGGCCTGGAAACCATCGAGGATCAGCTTCTCGTACAGCGCGCGGTCGTCATATTCCGGCACGCCCCATTCGGTGTCGTGGTAGGCGACGTAAATCGAATCCTGGCCGGGCCACGGGCATCGGACCAGGCCGTCGTCATGCAGCACGGCGCGGGTCATGCCACGGTCTTCTTCTGCAGGTTGCGGACCGCTTCGGGGTCGGACAGCCGCAGCGTCGCGGTGCCGGCCGCGAGCGTGATCCCGGCGTCGAGCGCATCGGCGACCTTGTCGACGCGGACCACCGCAAGCGCCTCGCGGCCCGCCGAGGAGCCGAGCGTTCCCACCTGCCGCTCACCGGCAAGGAGGGCGGTGCCGGGCGGCGGCGCCTCTCCGTCGAGAATGACGCCGACGGTGCGGGTGCGCGCCGTGCCGCGATGCTGCATGCGCGACACCACCTCCTGTCCGACGTAGCACCCCTTGTCGAAGTCGACGGCGCCGATCCGGTCCATGTTGGCTTCATGCGGAAAGGCGTCGCCATAGGCAAAGTCAATGCCGCCCTGCGGCACGCCGCAGGAGATGCGATGCGCCGTATAGACGGCCGGATCGCCCAGCGTGGCACCGATCAGCACGGCGGTCTTCGCCGCGAGCTCGGCGGGAACGAGAATGCGCCAGCCGAGTCCGGCCGCACGCGGATCGGCGAAGCTCAGGTCGGGCTGCACCGCCGGATCGCCGTCCCAGGCGGCGACCACGGCGAGGGAGCCGGAAAGGTTTTCCACAGTCACCTTGGCGCGCAGCTTGTAGAAGCCGAGCTTGGTGGCGAGCGGCTGTGCCAGTTGCCGCGGGCAATCGATAAGGACACCGCCGCCATGTTCCTCCGGCACGGCGGTGACGAAAAAGTCGACGATGATCTTGCCTTGCGGAGTCAGCAGCGCGCCGAAGCGTCCGGTTCCCGGTTCGAGATGCTCGATATCCGCGGTGATCAGACCGTTGAGGAAGGAACGGGCGTCGTCGCCGCTGAGCTTGATCACGCCCCGGTCGGGGAGAAGGGCTGCCTGCATCGCTGTGTCTCGGGAGAATCGGTCGGCTTCGCGCCGGATACCTTGATGAAGGTAAGCCCGGCGGGCGGGAACGACAAGGCCGCGGCCCGGCGGGCGCGGCACCCGAAGTGGCTATTGCCTTGCGAGCATCAGCGAGAATTCGCCGTTGCGGATGCGGTTGGGCAGGCCCTCGACGAATTTCGCCACGGCGTCCTCACCATAGGTGGTCACCAGTTCGGCGAAGGCGGCGAACAGGCTGGCCTGCGCCAGGCAGTCGCCGTCGATCCCGTCGTGGCGGGCTTCCGCCCAGGCTTCGTTGAGATAGCTCAGCGCCACCTGCTTCTGTTCGTGATCGGGCAGGTCGCCGTGGACGGACGTGTAGGACGCGAACTGGCTCATATAAGTCTCGGCAGGTGACAGGAACGGCCCGCAGCAGCGCTGCAGCCGCGGGACAAGGTTTAGCATGGGGAACCCGCCGGGCTAGGTGACTTCTTTAGGAAGGGTTAATGCGATGGCTCAAGCTGGCAGGAAAGTTCCCGCCTGCGTCCGATTGGCCACAGCCCCGCCGGGCCGCAGCCGCCTCAGTTGGCGTAGCGGGCGGTGAGGTCGCGCGCGATGCGGGCGCCCTCGTCGAGATAACGGCGGATCACCACCGTCGCGGCCGGTGTGCAGGTCCGGTAGGTCTGCTGGAAGCTGTTATAGCCGCGGTTGAAACTGGCGATCAGGCGCGAGCGCCGCTCGCCGGAAGGGGTTTCGGCATTGATCAGCGCCTGCATTTCGTTGCGCCACTTGCCGCCCTCCTCGGCGCCGCAGACACCGCGCAGATAATGCAGCGAGCCCATGATCTCCCCGAGCCGCTGCAGGTCGCCGTCGAACGGGGCCGCGTTGGAATCCTGCGCGCGCGCGATCCCGCCGGGCCCGAGGCCGCAGGCGATCAGGATCAGGAGAGCTGCCGCGAGCCGTTTGCGCATGACCTTCGTCCAGGATGACGGGTGGTATGCCTGCTGAGCGCGGCTGAAGCAAGGCGGCTCAGGCCTCGGCCAGCGCCGCCGCCGCGCTCACGATTTCGGGCAGGCCCTCGGTGGTGGCGATCTCGCCGCGGCGGACCATGTCGTCCAGCATCGCCGGCGCGATCCAGCGGGCATCGTCGAGTTCGTCGTTCAGCACGACCTCGCCGCCGCACCACTGTGCCGCGAAGGAGATCACCAGATAGTGGCCGCTCCGGCCCGTAGTCGGCTTCGGCAGCACCTCGCGCCAGCCGGCGAAGCCGATGATGGTGATGGCGAGTCCGGTCTCCTCGCGCACCTCGCGCGCGACCGCCTGATGCAGGGTTTCGCCATGCTCGACGCGGCCGCCGGGCAGCGAATAGAGGCCGCGCCCCGGCGAGCCCGCCCGGCGCACCAGGAGCAGCTTGCGATCGCGGAAGATGGCTGCGCTGACCGCGAGCTGCGGCCGGCCGGCGATATCGGGCGTCACGGGAATTCTTGCATCATGATGGAATCGATGTCGGGTTCGGCCGCGCCGCTGGAGCCGTTGATGATGCCGGCGGCGAGAATCGCCAGCGGCTTCGCCCAGTCCGCGGCCTGGCGGGCGAGGGCGGCCTGGATCGCTTCCGACGGCGCCTCGCGCAGCGCCGCGCCGACCGCGACGAGGATCGCGGTCATGGTCGAGGTGATTCGGTCGAACTCGAGGCGGACCGCCGCATCGGCGTGCTCATAGGCGGCGACGGCGAGGTCACGCGCCTTGAGATTGGACGCGCTGAAATGTTCGCGATAGGACAGCGGCCGCCATTCCAGGAAATCGGCGGCGCATTCCGGCAGATCCGAGACCATCTCCAGCAGCATGATGGCTTCGTTGAAGTGATTCAGATAATCGGTTGCAAGTCCGGTGCGCGGATTGATGTTGGCGGCCGCCAATGCGTCCGCGGCGGGACGATCGACATGCGGCGGAGCTGAGGTGAGCGGGCGAGCGGCCGGGGAGGTCATCGGGACATTCTCCTCACCCCAGGTTAAGACGGATTGAAGGGGTTATCAGGAATAAAACTGATGTGCGGCCGTTTTGTCATCACATCGCCGCCCGCCGCGCTGCGCGCGATGTTCGGCTACGGCGAGCAGCCGAATTTACCGGCCCGCCACAACGTGGCGCCGACGCAGCCGGTGCCGGTGGTCATGCTCGAGCAGGGCCGCCGTCATTTCCGCCTGATGCGGTGGGGCTTCATCCCGGCCTGGGTGAAGGACCCGCGCAGCTTCGCCCTGATCATCAATGCCCGCGCCGAGACGATCCGCGGCAAGCCCGCTTTCCGCAACGCCATCCGGCGGCGGCGCTGCCTGATCCCGGCCGATGGCTATTACGAATGGCAGAGCCTCGGCGGCGAGAAGTATCCCTATTTCATCCATCCGCGCGATGGCGGGCCGATCGGCTTTGCCGCGCTGGCCGAGACCTGGAGCGGGCCGAACGGCGAGGAGGTCGATACCGTCGCCATCGTCACGGCGGCGGCGCAGGGAGGCCTCGCGGAGCTGCATCACCGTGTCCCGGTCACCATCGCGCCGGATGCGTTCACGCGCTGGCTCGACTGCATGGCGAATGACGCTGATGACGTCGCCGAACTGATGCGGGCGCCGCCGGAAGGCGCCTTTGGCTGGCATCGCGTCTCGCGCGACGTCAATCGCGTCGCCAATGACGATGCGCGCCTCGTGCTGCCGCTGTCGCAGCAGGAGATCGCCGAGGAAGCGCAGCATGCAGCGGCGATGCGCAAGACGCCGCCGCGCAAGCCCGCGCCGGCTGCCGAGGATGACGGGCAGGGGTCGTTGTTCTAGGGTCGTCACCATTTCATGGAAAGGGTGAACGACTCTAGATTGTTGGACTGACGCGTTTTCTTCACGCGAACCGGTTTCCACTTCGCTCGAAAACGCTACGGCGATGAATCAGGATCGAATCAGAGCCCTCACCCTGGGAGTCTGACCGGGAAAATAAGATCGCATCGTTGTCGAGAGACGCTGCGGTGCGCCGTCACCCTGAGGCGGTCATGCGCCGCATGAACCCTCGAAGGGCGACGGCCGAAGTGATGCGTCAATGTGCGGTGATGCGTCATCCTTCGAGGCTCGCGGCTTGCCCCGCTCGCACCTCAGGATGACGGCGTTCGTGCGATGTCGCGCGCCCAACCGATCTTCCGGTCAGATACCCGGGATGACGCGGCTGGCCATCAGCGCAATGAGGCGCCTTGTCGACGCGCCTTGCCCGGCCCGATGATGCCGTCCGCTCACGGCGTCGGGGCGCGGCCGTCGAGCCATTTCGCCAGCACGATGCGGTCCTGTTGCAGGAAATCCAGCGACTCGTAGAACGCCTGCACCCCGGTATTGTCGCCGCGGATCAGCAACAGCAGCTTGGCGATGCCGCGGTCGCGCAGCCACGTCTCGGCGGCATCCATGATGGCCCGGCCGAATCCCTGCTTGCGGTGTTGCGGATCGACCGCGACATAATAGACCCAGCCGCGGTGTCCGTCATGTCCGACCATCGCCGATGCCACCACGGCTCCGTCGAGATGCCCGATCAGCACGTCGGCATGGCCGCTGCGTCGCGCCAGGGAAATATCCGCGGCGGGATCGTTCCACGGTCGTGTCAGCCCGCATCGCGCCCACAGGGCAGCGACCTCCGCGATCTCCCCATCGGTGACGGGAGCAATGTCGAGCGGGCTCATAGCACCTTGCCGGGGTTCATGATGTTGAGCGGATCGAGCAGCGCCTTGATGCCGCGCATCACGTCGATCGCCACCTTGTCCTTCACCTGCGGAAGCTCGTCGCGCTTCATCACGCCGATGCCATGCTCGGCGGAGATCGAGCCGCCCAGCTTCATCACGATTCCGAATACCACGGCGCTGATGTCGTGCCAGCGGCGAAGGAAATCGTCCTTGTCGGCGCCGACCGGCTGGCTGATGTTGTAATGGACGTTGCCGTCACCGAGATGGCCGAACGGCACCGGGCGGCAGCCGGGCACCAGCCTGGTCACCGCCGCATTGGCCTCGGCGATGAAGGCGGGCACGGCCGCCACCGGCACCGAGATGTCGTGCTTGATCGAGCCGCCCTCGGGCTTCTGTGCCGACGAGATCACCTCGCGCAGCGTCCAGAACGCCGTGCGCTGGGCGAGATTCTCCGCGATCGCGGCATCGTCGATGATGCCGCCTTCGAAGGCGCGGGTGAGAATGGCTTCGAGCGTCGGCCTTGCATCGTCGCGCGGCGACGAAATCTCCATGAGCACATACCAGGGATAGCGCGTCGCCAGCGGGTCGCGGATCGAGGGGCCGTGCCGCACGCTGAAGTCGACGCAGATTTCGGCGATCAGCTCGAAGCTGGTGAGGTTGCCGGCAGCCTCGCCTTCCGCGATCGCCAGCAACTGCAATGCGGCTTCCGGCGACTGCAGTCCGACGAACGCGGTCTCCACCGTGCGCGGCTTGGGAAACAGCCGCAATGTTGCGGCGGTGATGACGCCGAGCGTGCCTTCGGCGCCGATGAACAGGTTGTGCAGATCGTAGCCGGTGTTGTCCTTCTTCAGCTTCGACAGCGTATCGAGCATGCGGCCATCCGGCAGCACCACTTCCAGGCCGAGCGCCATCGCGCGGGCGACGCCATAGGCCAGCGCGCCGGTGCCGCCGGCGTTGGTCGAGAGATTGCCGCCGATGGTGCAGCTGCCCTCGGCCCCGAGCGAGAGCGGAAACAGCCGGTCCACTTCGCTGGCGCGCTGCTGCAGGGTCTGCAGCACCACCCCGGCCTCGGCCGTCACCGTGTTGGACTGCGTGTCGATCTCGCGGATCCGGTCGAGCCGCTTCAGCGACAGCACCACTTCGCCGTGATGCGGCGTCTGACCGCCGACCAGGCCGGTATTGCCGCCTTGCGGCACCAGCGCGGTGCGGGTCTCGCTGGCGAGCCGGCAGATCGCGGCGACTTCGGCGGTCGAGCCCGGCCGCAGCACCAGCGGCGTGTGGCCGTGATAGAGGTTGCGCTCCTCGGTGACGTAGGGCGCGACATCCATGGCGCTCGTCAGCGCATGCTTGTCACCGACGATCGAGGCGAACCGCGCGGCCAGATCGGGCGAGAGCGTCGAAGGCGGGGGCTGGACGATGGTCATGGAACATCCTGTACGGTCACTTGGGACACGGCTGTATCGCGCGGAGCGGCGGCCCGGCGCAACCGGTCGTTGATCGCCTCGCCGAGATCGTCGTGAGGAACCGGCATCACCGCGATGGCGCGGGGCCGCGCGGCATCGAGGGCGCGAAGATGGCCGAACAGGTTGGCGGCGGCCTCGGTCAGGCTGCCCCGCTCCGAGAGATTGAGCATGACGGCCGCGCGCTCGCTGCCCGCGATCGGGGCCGGACCGAAAGCGAGCAGCGCCTCACCGGGCGTGACAGCGGTGGCATCGAGCCGCACGGCGGCGCGGGGCGCATAATGCGAGGCCAGCATGCCGGGCGCGGCCGGCCGCTCGGCAGCCGTGTCCAGGGCCGTCGCTGCCACGCGGGCCAGCGGCCTGCCGATCAGGCGCTCCATCGCGGCACGCGGCAACCCGCCCGGCCGCAGCAGCACCGGTTCCCCCACGCAGCCGACGATGGTCGATTCGATGCCCACCGCGACCGGACCGCCGTCGACGATCAGGTCGATCCGTCCGGACAGGTCGCCGGCGACGTGGGCGGCGGTGGTGGGCGAGACGTGGCCGGACCGGTTGGCCGAGGGCGCCGCCACGGGCCGGCCCAGCGCGCGCAGGACGGCCTGCGCCAGCGGATGGGCCGGTATGCGCACGGCGACGGTATCGAGGCCGGCGGTGGCGAGTTCGGCGACCGCGCAACCCGGCGCCTTCGGCAGGACCAGCGTCAGCGGACCGGGCCAGAAAGCC
>Ga0180222_1000535_pt1 | contig 53850 bp, 55 predicted proteins | sample eDN5th37CKraftOP_FD_151336 | JGI IMG/M metagenome (GOLD analysis project Ga0180222, IMG submission 151336) | Enriched Organic Plus compost microbial communities from Emeryville, California, USA - eDNA 5th pass 37_C Kraft OP (version 2) (version 2) ...
GCAATGAACTCCAGATCGACAATGCCACCGGGCTTGAGCTTGAAATCCCAATCATCGGCTGGCGGCTTTTCCTGATAAATGAGGTCGCGCATCTCGCGCACATCCTTGGCGATCTTCTTCACGTCGCGAGACGCTGACAAAACCTCATCGATCTCTCTTCTGATGTGATCCATAAAGGCCCCATCGCCATGGATCGGGCGCGCGCGGGTCAGGGCCATATGCTCCCACGTCCATGCTTCACTGCGCTGATATTTGCCGAAGGATTCGATATGGGTCGCGACCGGGCCCTTGTTGCCGGATGGGCGCAGCCGCATATCGACTTCATAAAGCACACCTTCCGCCGTCGGCGCGGAAAGCGCCGCGATGAGCCGCTGCGTCAGCCGGATATAATATTGCGACGGTGCCAGCGGCTTTTCGCCGTCGGATTCATCCGTTTCCTCGTCATGTTCGTAAAGCAGGATAAGATCGACATCGGAACCAGCGGTGAGTTCGCGACTGCCGAGCTTGCCCATGGCCAGAAGAGCGCCCTTGGCACCCTTAACTCTGCCGTGGCGCCGCTCCAGTTCTGCCTCCACGACCTCGAAAGCCTTGCCGATCATGAGTTCGGCCAGATCGGAAAAAGCGCGGCCAGCCCGCACGCCATCAATGGCGCTTGTCAGCAAACGGATACCGATCAGGAAACGATGCTCGGCAGCGAATATGCGCAACCGGTCCAGCACTTCCTCATAATCGGTCGCGGGCCCCAGAAAGACGCGCAGCCGCTCTTCCAGATAGGCGCGCGTCGGCATTTCGGAGAAAATCGCCGGATCAAGTAAACCGTCGAATACATGCGGGTTGCGGGTGATGATTTCAGCAAGTCGGGGCGCAGCGCTCATGATCATCACGAGCAGGTTCAGGAGACGCGGATTGGATTGCAGCAGGCTGAAAAGCTGGATGCCCGCAGGCAGTCCTTTCAGAAAACCGTCAAAACGCAAGAGCGCCTCGTCCGCACGCTTGGTTTCGGCAAAAGCCTTGAGCAGAGCGGGCGTCAGTTCGGTCAGGCGCTCGCGCGCTTCCGCCGATTGCGTGGCGCGATACCGCCCGAAGTGCCATGTGCGGATCACCCGGCATATATCGCTCGGACGCTCATAGCCCATGGCGGCGAGCGTTTCCAGCGTATCCGGATCGTCCACATCGCCGGTAAAGACCAGATTGCCCGATGCGCTTCCAAGCTCGGGAGCCTGCTCGAACAGGGCCGCATAGTGTTTTTCCACGACCTTCAGCGCGTCGAGAAAGGCAGCGGAAAAAGCCGCTGTATCGGCATACCCCATCATATGGGCAACACGGGCAAAGCCTTCATCGTCCTCCGGCAGGATATGTGTCTGTTCGTCGGCGATCATCTGGATGCGGTGCTCTACATCGCGCAGGAAATAATATTCCTTCGCCAAGGCATCGCGGGCCTTCTCGGTGATCCAGCCCCGTTCTGCCAGTCGCGCAAGCATCGGCACCGTCTGGTTGCCGCGCAATTCTGGAAAGCGCCCGCCAGCGATCAGCTGTTGCGTCTGGACAAAAAATTCGATTTCGCGGATGCCGCCACGCCCCAGTTTTACGTTATGGCCGCGCACGGCAATATCGCCGTGACCCTTATGGGCGTGAATCTGCCGCTTGATCGAGTGCACATCGGCAATGGCCGCATAGTCGAGATATTTGCGCCAGACATAGGGCGACAATTCCGCCAGCACCTGCTTGCCGGACTCGCGGTCGCCCGCGACAGGGCGCGCCTTGATCATGGCTGCGCGTTCCCAGTTCTGGCCGCGTCCTTCGTAATAATGAAGGGCAGCACCAACCGGAATGGCCAGCGGTGTCGAGCCCGGGTCCGGGCGCAGGCGAAGATCGACGCGGAAGACATAGCCGTCGCCGGTACGGTCCTGCAAAATGCGGACAAGGCGGCGCGTCAACCGTGAAAAGGTTTCGACGCATTCATAAGGATCGCCAATGGCCGGTCTGGTTTCATCAATGAAAACTATGAGATCGATATCGGATGAGTAATTGAGTTCGCGCGCGCCGAACTTGCCCATGCCGAGAACGATCCAGCCGCTGTCCTTGTCTGGATGGTTGCGGTCGGGAAGTTCGATCTTGCCCGCACGATCCGCGTCAAGCAGGAGAAACCGGACGGCAGTACCCGTGCAGGCCTCGGCCAGATCGGTGAGCCAGCCTGTCGTTGCTTGCGTATCGAAAATCCCGGCGAGATCGCAAAGGGCGATCAGGACATGCGCCTCGCGTTTAAAAACGCGCAGGCTGGTCATAAGCGAGGCTTCCGTCACGTGTTCGCTTGCGGCACTGGCCGAGATTTCGGCCAGAATATCCTCCAACGCCACCTCCGGCGGTTTGGCGGCGATGCGATCAAGAATACGCGGATGGCGTGTCAAGGCTTCGCGAATGAATGGAGAAAGATCGAGAACGGCAGAGAAGAAGCGCGCGGTTCCTGCCTTCTTCAACAGGGCAACAACGCCTGTCAGCTCCTCTTCCCCGGCGCGTGCCGCAAGATCGGCCAGGAAAGTCTCCGCCCTTGCCGGATCAAGCGGCGTCAAAGCACGAATCTCTCTCTCGAAGAATAGTGCCTTTGCGTTTTCTGCCACCATGATTCCCTCTTATGTCACGCCATTACAGCAGGCCGCTAAGATGCTAACGCTATCCAAGCCCTGCAAATGCTCAATCGCCGCACGGGCTTATACCCAAGTCTCGATGAGTCAAACTCAACGAGACTTGGTATTATTCGACCTTGTCCGATCGCAACGGGAACTCCAGCGCAGCGCGCAGGCCGGGATTATTGCCTTCAAGACGAAGTGCGCCACCGTGCAATTTCATCACCGCCTTGGCAAGACTTAAACCGAGTCCAGAGCCGGGCTGTGTGCGGCTTTCCTCAAGGCGAACAAAGCGTTCCGTCGCCTGTTCGCGTTTTTCCTCAGGAATGCCGGGGCCGTTATCGGCAACGATAATTCGGACCCAGTTCGGGTCTCGCTCCATCGAAAGACTGACGGTCGCGGTCCGTCCATCACCGCCCGCATATTTGATTGCGTTGTCGACGAGATTGGAGATCGTCTGCCCGACCAGCTCGCGATTGATATGGAGCGCAACTTCGTCCAGATCGCCAAGTGTGAGATTCACACACGCATCTTCGGCAACGGGCTCATACATTTCGGCCACGTCCCGAACAATAGGCGCTACCGGCATGTTTTCCAGACTCTCCGATGAATAGCCTGCTTCGAGACGCGAAATCATCAGGATCGCGTTGAAGGTTCGGATCAGTTGATCCGACTCGCCAATGATATCTTCAAGCGCCTCGCGGTATTCGGGTCCGGCCTTCTTGCCGGAAAGAGCTTCTTCCGCGCGGTTGCGCAGCCGTGTCAACGGTGTCTTGAGATCATGCGCGATATTGTCGGAGACCTGTTTCAGCCCCTCGTTCAACTCCAGAATTCTGCCAAGCATGACGTTGAGATTGCCCGACAGGCGGTCAAATTCATCGCCCGAGCCGTTGACGGGAAGCCTGCCTGTCAGATCCCCATCCATGATGCGCTGCGAAGCCTTCGATACTTCATCTATGCGCTTCAAGGCACGGCGTCCGACAAAAAACCAGATCAGGACCGCTCCAAGACCCATGATGCCGAGAGCCAGCATCAGCGACCGGCGAACGACATCACGGAACCGCTCGGGTTCACCCAGATCACGACCGACAAGAAGCCGCATGCCGTTCGGCAATGCGATCACGACGGCAATGGCGCGATGTTCCGTCTCTGTGCCCTGCTCGCCATAACGGCGATATCTGAAACCGCGCTCGATGATGCCGTCCGTATCCAGAACACCCGGTTCCACGCTTTCCACGTTGCCCGCAAGGATGCGACCTGTCGGGTCGGCGACCAGATAGAGATAGGCGCCGGGCTGGCGCGAACGATAGTCGATGGTGCGCACAAGCTGCGGAATGCCGCCGCGCGCATAGCTTTTGCCGATGCTGGCGATTTCCTCGCCCAGCGACTGCTGGGTCTGCGCGGCCAGCATGGAGGCGGACAGATTGGTCATGTAGAAGACCAGCGCCACCGCGCCAACGATGAACAGCAGCAGGTAAAGCGTCGACAGTCGAACAGCGGTTGTGCGCATGAGCGCTGAAAAGCGGCTCATCACTCCACCTTGGCGGCTGTGGATTGCTTGGCCCGCCCTGCCTTCAGCATGTAACCGGCGCCGCGCACCGTATGGAGCAGCGGGCCGTCAAAGCCCTTTTCGATCTTCGAACGCAGGCGCGAAATATGCACGTCGATCACATTGGTCTGCGGATCAAAATGATAATCCCAGACGTTTTCAAGCAGCATGGTGCGCGTGACGACCTGTCCGGCATGGCGCATCAGGTATTCGAGAAGACGGAACTCACGGGGCTGGAGCGTGATATCCACGTCCTGACGGCGCGCGGTGTGCGCCAGCCGGTCGAGCTCCAGGTCGCCGACGCGGTAGATCGTATCCGCCTCACGGGGGCTGGAACGACGCTGCAGCACCTCGACGCGGGCCAGCAGCTCGGAAAATGCATAAGGTTTGGTCAGATAGTCGTCGCCACCAGCACGCAAGCCGGTAACGCGGTCATCCACTTCGCCGAGCGCCGAGAGAATCAAAACCGGCGTTTCCATGCCCTTGGCACGCAAACCGGCCACCACGGACAAGCCGTCCCGTTTCGGCAACATGCGGTCGACAACCAGAACGTCGTAGCTTCCATTCTCGGCCAGCGCATAGCCGGTTTCGCCGTCACCGGCGATATCGGCTGAATGTCCGGCCTCGGTGAAGGCCTTCTCCAGATAGCGGGCCGCTTCGCGGTCATCTTCAATAACGAGAATCTTCATGGCGCTACTATAATAGTGTTTGAGGACAAGGCGATGCCAGGCGGTGCACCGCCTGGCATCGAATTTCTCAGAGCCTTGAGCAGCCGATCATCATCCCTGATCGATCGGCAGGGCCACGAAGCGGCTCTGGTCGTTGCTCTGCAATTGCAGCAGCACTGCCTTGCGACCCGTCTTTTCGGCTTCGCTGATGGCGTTGTTGATGTCCTTGGCGCTCTTCACCGTCTGGTTGTTGACACTGACGATGATGTCGCCAGAACGGATACCGCGGTCGGAGGCATCGCTGTCGGGATCGACATCGGTTACCACCACGCCGTTACCGTCTTCAGATGGCGTCACGGTCAGGCCATAGGAGTCGAGGGTCTCGCTCTGGCCGCCGCCGCCGTTATCGTCCGAAGGGCTGGTCGCCTTGCCGAGATCGCCCGGCATCGCTTCGATGGTGACATTGATTTCCTCGGCCTTGTTCTTGCGCCAGACGGTGAGTGCCGCCTTTTCACCGGGAGCAACGCCAGCGACCTTGCGCGCCAGATCACGCGTATCCTGCACGGTTTCGCCATTGACTGCCGTGATCACGTCGCCGGACTGGATGCCAGCCTTGGCAGCAGGGCCATCCTTCTGCGGCGAAGCGACGAGTGCGCCCTTCTCTTCGGCAAGGCCGAGCGAAGCGGCGATATCCTTCGTCACCGGCTGTATCTGGACGCCGATCCAGCCACGTTCCACCGAGCCCTTCTTGATGAGCTGGTCAACAACCTGCTTTGCGGTCGAGGCCGGAATTGCAAACGCAATGCCCACGCTGCCGCCCGAAGGCGAGAAGATGGCGGTGTTGATGCCGATGACCTGACCCGACAGGTTGAAGGCCGGACCACCGGAGTTGCCCTTGTTCACGGCTGCGTCGATCTGGATGAAGTCATCGTACGGACCGGCGCCGATATCGCGGCCACGAGCCGACACGATGCCGGAAGTCACCGTGCCGCCAAGACCGAACGGATTACCCACAGCCACCACCCAGTCACCGACGCGAATCTTGTTATCGTCGCCGAATGCGACATAGGTGAACTTCTTCTTCGGATCGTTGACCTTGAGTACAGCCAGATCGGTGCGCGGATCGGTGCCGATCAGCTTCGCATCGAGCTCGGTGCCATCGTCCATCACGACGCTGTAAGCATCGCCGTCGGAAACGACGTGATTGTTGGTTACGACATAGCCGTCTTCAGAAATGAAGAAACCTGACCCCTGGGCAACCGGGCGTTCGTGACCCGGACGGGGACCGCGCTTGCCGCGGCGATCCGGGCGCGCGTCGGGACGTGCATCGCCGCGCGGCTCCATGCCAAAATCGCGGAAGAAGCGCTTGAGTGGATGATCGTCCGGAAGCTGATCGAAACCGGGAGGACCGAAGAACTGGCCGCCACCACGGTCGGCGGTTTGCTGCACGTCCTTCTTGACACGGACGCTGACGACAGCCGGACGAACCTTTTCAACGAGATCGGCAAAACCCGCAGCCTGCGGTGGCGGCGTTACCTGCACGGCATCTGCACGGGCGTCATTGAGCGCGCCGATGGGACCGGTCGCGACAAATCCACCGGCGAGAACGGCCGACAATGCAATCGCGGCAACGCCCTTGCGATAGTTGGAAATCCTGGCTCTGGACATCTATTTCTCCTTACGAGCAGTAATCCGGCCGCGGCCCTGATCATTCAGGAAACGTGGACCTGTGAAACCTTTATAGAGCGTAAGATAGTGAGGGCTACCTTACCGCTCCGTTTCCACCACATGAAAGTTTCGTAAGGTTACGAATAACAAGCGCAGGCGACCAGTGCCTATTTGCCGTCCAGCAGGCGCGAAAGTTCAGCCTTTTCGCTTTCCGTAAGCGGCTTTGGCGCCTCCCCGACCCGCTTGCGGCCGCGAAAGGCAAAAACCAGCGCTACAGCACCGATCAGCAATATGGCGACAGGAAATCCCCACAGCACAACGGTACGCGCACTAAGACGCGGCTTCAAAAGCACGAACTCTCCGTAACGGTCGACGATAAAGTCCATCACCTGTTCGTCACTATCGCCTTCCTTCAGCCGGTCACGGACAAGAATACGCAGATCGCGGGCGAGCTCGGCATTGGAATCGTCAATGGATTCGTTCTGGCACACCATGCAGCGCAATTCGCCGGAGATGGCACGGGCGCGCTTTTCAAGCACCGGATCGGACAGGATTTCATCCGGATTGACCGCGAGCGCCGCAGTCCCCTGAAAAGCCAGAGCGGTGCCAAGCAGAAGTGCTGCAAATGCCGACCGCTTTTTCATGCTGCGGCCTCCGCTTCTGGTCGAGCCGATTTGCGGCTGCGCGATGGCGCGCCGACCCGGAGACGACGATCCGCCAGGGAGAACAGCGCACCCGCCATCATGACAAGCGCGCCATACCAGATGAGCGTCACATCCGGCTTCCACCATATGCGCACCACGACCGAACCATCGCCCGGTTCATCGCCAAGCGCAACATAGACCTGGCTGAACCACAGTGTCTTGATGCCCGATTCAGTCGTGGGCATCTGGCGCGCCGGGAAGAAACGCTTGGACGGTTCGATCTGTCCAAGGCTGCGCGAGCTGGAATCGAGCAGCGTGAACGTGCCGCGATTTTCGGTGAAATTGGAGCCAGTCAGCGGGCGCAGGCCTTCAAAGCGCAGCGTATAATCCTGCACCTTGGCTGTGTCACCCGGACGCATGATCAGCACATTCTCCGTACCAAACGTCGTCACGCTCACAATGCCGAGCAGTGTCACGCCAAGTCCGATATGGGCAAGTGCCGTGCCGAAGACTGAGCGCGGCAAACCCTTGAAGCGCGCCAACGCCTTGCTTGCGGAGACCTTGCCGATACCAGCCTTGAGAACGAGATCCGTCAGGCTGCCGAAAATCAGCCATGCCGCAAGCCCGATGCCGCAGGCGGCGAGAACCGATTTCGCCGATGTGCTCCACAGGACGATTGCCGCGGCCACAAGGGAGAGAGCGAAAGCCGCCATCAGACGCTGTGACACGCCGTAAAGATCGCCGCGCTTCCAGGCGAGCAGCGGGCCGAAGGGAACCGCAAAAAGAAGCGGGATCATCAGCGGGCCGAACGTCATGTTGAAGAACGGCGCGCCAACGGAAATCTTGTCGCCGGTCATCACTTCCAGCAGCAGCGGGTAAAGCGTGCCGATCAGCACGGTCGCAGCCGCAGTCGTCAGGAACAGATTGTTGAAGACGAGCGCGCCTTCACGCGAAATCGGATGGAAGATGCCGCCTGCCGTCAGGCTCTGCACCCGGAGCGCGAAGAGTGACAGCGACCCGCCAATGAAGATCGCAAGAATTGCCAGAATGAAGAGGCCGCGTCCCGGATCGGTGGCGAAGCTGTGAACCGAGGTCAGAACGCCGGAGCGGACGAGGAAGGTGCCAAGCAACGACAGCGAAAAGGTGAGGATCGCAAGCAATACGGTCCAGATTTTCAGCGCCGAGCGCTTTTCCATCACGAGGGCGGAATGGAGCAGCGCGGTGCCGACCAGCCACGGCATGAAGGATGCGTTTTCAACCGGGTCCCAGAACCACCAGCCGCCCCAGCCAAGCTCGTAATAGGCCCAGTAGGAGCCCATGGCGATGCCGCCGGTCAGGAACATCCATGCGACAAGCGCCCACGGACGCACCCAGCGCGCCCATGCAGCATCGAGACGCCCTTCGATCAACGCCGCCACTGCAAAGGAGAAGCAGACCGAAAAACCGACATAGCCGAGATAAAGCAGGGGCGGGTGGATCGCGAGACCGATATCCTGAAGGATCGGATTGAGGTCGCCGCCCTCCATCGGGGCCGGAAAAATGCGGGTGAACGGATTCGAGGTGAAGATAATGAATGCCAGAAAGGCAACACCGATCCACCCCTGCACCGCAAGCACATTGGCGCGCAACGTTTCAGGCAGATTGCCGGAAAAGACCGCCACCAGTGCGCTGAAGAAGGTGAGAATGAACATCCAAAGCAGCATGGAGCCTTCGTGATTGCCCCAGACGCCGGTGATCTTGTAGAGGAGCGGCTTTTGCGAGTGCGAGTTTTCGACCACATTCAGGACCGAGAAATCCGACACCACATAGGCATGGACAAGCACCGCCGATGCAAGGCAGATCAGCGCGAAGACCGCAATTGCCGTCGGCACGGCGACTGCCATCAGCTGTGTATCACGGCGATGCGCGCCGACCACCGGCACGATCGATTGGACAATCGACAGTGCCAGTGCCAGAACCAGAGCAAAATGGCCGATCTCGACGCTCATTTGCAGTCTCCATCAGGCACGTAACCGGACATCGCCGGTTTGGATGCGCCAATCATTTGTTTTTACGCATTTCCGAACGCAAAACCGTTTCACGCTTTTGCCGGAAATGCTCTTTCCGTTACTTGCCTTCCCAGACGCCCTTTTCCTTCAGGCTGTCGGCAAGGTCCTTGGGGATGTAATTCTCATCGTGTTTCGCCAGCACGTTGTCGGCGCGGAAAACCCCGCCATCTCCGAAACGCCCTTCGGCGACGACGCCCTGCCCTTCGCGGAAGAGATCAGGCGGAATGCCCTCGAAAACGACCTTCACGGTCTTGATCGTATCGGTCACAGTGAAACGCAGTTCGCTGCCCTCGCGGCTCACGGACCCTTCCTCCACGAGACCGCCGAGACGGAATCGGGAGCCGGAGGCCATATCCTGTTCCGTCAGGTCGGCAGGTGTGCGGAAGAAGCGGATATCCTGACTGAAGGCCATCAGCATCAGCCCGACCGCCGCTGCCAGAACAGCCAGCGCACCGCCGATCAGAAACAGGCGCTTGCGCTTTCTCTGGCTTACGGTGCGGCCAAAATGAGCCGCTGGTTTAGTTTTGCCTGCGTTATCGTCTGCGGTCGCGCTCATTTTTGTGCGTTTCCTGCCTTTAGCTCTAGTCCAAGGCCGGCTGCGAAACTCTCAAGGTTCGTCCGGCTCTCGCCTTCGAGGGCTGTCATTCCGCGACTGAGAGCGTCAAGCGCTGCATCGCGGCGGTTGAGGATCATATAGGAGCGCACAAGGCGCTTCCAGCCTTCGACATCACCACTGTTCTGGCGAAGACTTTCATCAAGACGTTGGACCATGCCTTCGATCATCGCCTGGCGGTCTTCGGGGCTGAGCGTCGAAGCGGCATCAACGTCGTCAGCCGTCGGACCTTTCGGCTGCTGCTGACCGGCTGCGGGATCGCGAAGCCGGGCGATAGCCTGTTCGATCTGGCCGCGCCACGGCGCATCGGCAGGCGCTTTGTCAAGGAAAGCCTGCAGGCGATTGACCGCCAAATCCATGCGACCGTCCTGCATCTCGCCTTGTGCGAGATAGAATTGCGGGCGCACGTCATTCGGTTCGAGATCGGCAGCTTTCTTGAAAAAGCCTTCGGCCTCGGCGGTGACGGTGCCGCCGGAAGCGGTTGCAAGTGCTTCACCCAGCCCCAGAACGCGCGGGAAATTCTCGCCCGCGATACGAATGGAACTGCGATAGGCATTGACGGCATCCGCAGCGCGGCCGAGCCGCAGGTAAATCGGCGCCAGCACATCCCATCCGCGCACATCGTCGGGATTCTGCGCCAGATGCGCTTCGGCGCGCGCCACCAGCTCATCGACAGAGCCACGATCCGCGCTCGCTGAAAGCCGCTCGGCGAGCGGCATGGACGGCATGTCCGGCTTGCCGAATAGCGGATAGATGCCCCAGGCGATCAATGGAACGGCGAGTACGGCCATAAAGGCCAGCAAACGGCCTGGCGCCGCCTTGCCGGCAGCTTCCACCGCCTCCTTGCCTGACTTTTCGGCATTCAAAATGCGACGTGAAATTTCGATGCGGGCCTGCTCGGCGCTCTGCGGATCGATCATGCCTCTTGCTGCGTCAGCTTCGACTTCGCGCAACTGATCCCGATAGACCTCAAGATCGTTTTTTTCCGCAGGCAGAAATGCCTGTTTGCGCCGCGTGAGAGGCAACAAAACAGCCAGAGTGGCTGCCAGTGTCAATAGTGCTGCAATAAGCCAGAATCCCATGGCTACGACTTAAGCGCAGCCAAGGGAAAAACCAACCACTACCTGCAGTAAGTTGCCACCTAGGGCAATTCGCCGCAAAGGTAAGGTTGAGGAATCAGGTCAATGGGGTCCAACTGCCGTCCGGATTGCGACATGCCGTTCCGCGCGCAGTCTGCTGCGACCCGCCGACAGTAAAGCTATGCGAATACTGACGGCAATTCTGGGAGCCGACCTGATAAGGCTGCGCAGCCGTCACATCCCCGGAATTCGATCCGCTGCCGCTCCAGGAAACAACCTTTCCGGCTGGCGAATATTCAAGCGCACGATATTCCGCCTCCAGCGCCTTCTTGCGGTCGGCTGCATTCAGTTGATTTGCAGAGCCGCCGAGAAGACCATTGCCGAGCGGCGTCAACAGGCTGGTTTCGGGCTTCTGCGCCGCCGAGCCGCCGCCCAGCGAGCCAAGACCGATCCCCTTGCCGCTGGTCGTGCCGCAAGCTGACAAAGCAAGCGCCACGGCAAACATCGTCGAAGCAACTGAAACCGGGTGAGACAACCTGGATACCATCACCATAACAACCAGCCTTCATAAACAATTAGCATGCACACTATAACGGCATGTGACTTTTCAATTTATCTTCTAGTTCGCTTTCAGCCAAAAACAACCGTCAATCTTCCGTCAGGGGCAACACGACCCGGACTTCCAGTCCACCGAACGAACTCTTGCCCAGATTCAAGCTTCCGCCATATTCGCGCACGGTGTCTTGTACGATTGCCAGCCCCAGCCCGGTTCCGGGTTTCGTTTCATCGACGCGACTGCCGCGTTTCAGCGCCGCCTCGATCTTGTCCGACGCCAGCCCCGGCCCGTCGTCTTCTATCAGAATTTCGAACTGGCGTTGCTCGCCGGTAACAGGAGCGAGCCTGATATTGATGCGTTTGCGGCCCCATTTACCGGCATTCTCCAGCAGGTTGCCGACGATTTCTTCCAGATCCTCGCGCTCCCCCGCGAAAACCGCATCCGGCAAATCATTTCGGAAAGTAACGCTGAAAGCCGGATTGAGTTTGGCCGTCACCCGCTGCATACGCTCCAGAACGGGCGTTACGGGCGTGCGAAACACAACGCTGTCGCGCTGCGCGGCAATGCGCGCGCGTTGCAGATAATGCTGGATTTGCACCTGCATCGCTTCGCTTTGTTCCTGGACAATGCGCCCATGTTCGCCACCCATGCTTCGCGCTTCATTGACCAGCACCGAAAGTGGTGTCTTGAGAGAATGGGCGAGATTGCCGACCTGCGTTCGCGACCGCTCCATGATGCGGCGGTTGTTTTCGATCAGCGCATTCATTTCTGTGGCGAGCGGCGCAATCTCGACGGGCAGCGACGCATCGAGCTTTGAGGAGCGCCCCTCGCGAATGTCGGCCAGCGACTGACGCACCTTGTCGAGCGGGCGCAGACCGAACAGGATCACGGCGGCGTTGATAAGAATGCTGCCGATGCCGAAAATCGCCAGATAGATGGCGAGGCGGGTTCTGAAATCGGATATTTCCTTGAGAACTTCGCTGAGATTTCCCATGACGCGAAAACGCGCGACGCGATTGGCGGTATCCAGAACCACTTCCGTTTCAACGATGAAAAGTTCCTCGCCGTTCAGTCCCGGCAAAGTGTAGCTGCGCATGAAGGAACTGTCGAAAGGTGCCTGCGCGACGGGCATTTCGGGCACCAGACGTCCGACGAGAGAAGGCGACTGAAGTTTTCCGGTAAGATTTGGCGTGACGGGATCGACAGACCAGTACCAGCCGGAAAGCGGACTGGAATAACGCAATTCGCCAAGCTCGGGCCGCCCCTGCAGCGTACCGTCACCGGAAATGCTGACGGCACCGACGAGGCTGAACAGATGGGCGGTCAGGAGCCGCTCAAAATTGCTGCGCGCCGCTTCGCCGTATAGCGAGCCGATAAAGGTCGCCACCACCACAAGGGCGACGATGACCCAGATCGTTGAGAGGGTGACGACGCGGACCGCGAGCGAACGCAGCGGAGGAAAGACGCGAAGAAGCTTCAGCTGTCGTTGCCTTTCGTTTCGCCCCCGCCTTCCGAACGGATGCGGTAGCCCATGCCGCGCACGGTCTCGATCAGGTCCACGCCCATCTTCTTGCGCAGGCGACCGACAAAGACTTCGATCGTGTTGGAATCGCGGTCAAAATCCTGATCGTAAAGGTGCTCCACCAGTTCGGTGCGCGACACCACCTCGTCCATGTGGTGCATCAGATAGGACAAAAGCCGGTATTCGTGCGAGGTCAGCTTGAGCGGGACGCCATTGATGCTGGCTTTCGATGTTTTCGTATCGAGATAGAGCGGCCCGCAGACAAGTTCGGACGATGCATGGCCAGCCGCACGGCGGATCAGCGCACGCAGCCGCGCCAGCACTTCCTCGATATGGAAAGGCTTGGCAACATAATCATCGGCGCCCGCGTCAATGCCGGCAACCTTGTCGCTCCAGCGATCACGGGCGGTGAGCATAAGAACGGGCATGGTGCGGCCGCTGCGCCGCCAGCGTTCCACAACACTGATGCCGTCCATGCGCGGCAGGCCGATATCAAGTACCACCGCATCGTAAGGCTCGGTATCGCCCAGATGATGGCCTTCTTCGCCGTCATAAGCGCGGTCGACCACATAACCGGCGGCGACCATCGCTTCCGCAAGCTGCCGGTTCAGGTCCTTGTCGTCTTCAACGATCAGGATACGCAAGCGGACGTTCTCCCCTCAATAAATGCAGAACAGCAACGAAAACCGTTGTTATTGAGCGGGAACAGCCACTTCAACGCGGCGCGGGCGTTCGCCATCACGGCCCGGCACCAGCACGACGATGACGCACATGGGACGACCATTTTGCGTCGTGGCGGTTGCCTTGGCCAGCTGGCCACCCTGCTGGGCAGCCACCTGTTCGCCGACCGCGGCGCAATCACCGGCGGCAGCGACAATGAGATTGGACTTCTGCGGCACCGTCATCGGCAATGCACCGGCACTGACCGGCAGCAAGCCAATACTAACCGCGAGAAGCGCGAAAACTTTGAGAGCAGGGTTCTGTTTCATCATGCCGCCTTATATAGCGCCCAACAGCTGAATGATGCATGAACAACCAAACCTCTTGCGGGCCCAAAGGAAAAATCAGCCTCTGACTATCACGGTTTGCGTAATTATGAAATGCGCGATGTTGCCCCGATGCGCCCGATAATCGTAACAATTCCGGCAATTGCGGTCGCCAGTTGCAGCAGAACATCCGTTAGCGCGCCTTGATCGATCAGATCGGTTGCCACACCGAAAACACCGGCAAGCGAGAGAAAAAGCGCGACGGACCAGCCCAGACCGTGCGCGAAAGATACCATGATTTATCTGCGTTCATGTTTTTTCCTGTCAGTTGATCATTGCCGGAACGTCGAGACACGCAAAATCGCCCGGTCCGCTCTTTGCGCCGATCATTGCAACCCGAAACTGGAAAGCAGCCCCGAATGCCGCATCGCCAAGATCTGCTTGCCTTACCGCCGCGCCGTAAATCCATGAAGGCGCCAATGCCTGGCTGGCTCGCACCAGCGTGTCGTTCCGCCAGATTTCGATGCGGTAGGCCTCGCGTTCTTCGCCAAGCGGAATATCTTCGCCAAACCAGTTATCGGACCAACCGTCGGCATCGATCCGCCCACGCCTGATCCAGTTGAAGGACAGATCGTCATTCGCCAGCCGCTCCACTTTCAAATGGACGGGGCTGAGCGGACGGAAGCGACACGCTTGCTGCGCAAGCCCGCGCAGGTTTCAAACGTGCTGTCATCGCGCCGTCTTGAGCAAGATGTCCTTGCCTCTTTGTGCCGCCATTCAAATCTCCCTGAAATTTAGTCTGCCGGTTCGGTCACGGCGCGATAGCGCATGGTGCCGAGATAGCTGCCGAGCCCATCGGTATTGCGCGCCAGAACCTCGGTCAGCATCAGGTTCACGACACGATGGCCGCTGACCTCAACCGGCTTCGCGATCTTTGCGGCGATGTCCAGCACACGCTTGCGCCCGCTTTCCCTAGCCCAGATCTGGATATTGAAAAAATGCTCACCGCCCTTTTCCGTCGACGTATTCCAATCGAAACCGCAGCAGGATGCGGTGCGTCACCTCGGGTTGCGGGCGCGTGTCGAAATCCTTCTGCGATGCGGAAAGCGGCTCGGTCCGTCCCCAGACCATGCCGACATCGGACCAGTTCTCGCCGTAACCGCCCATGCCGTCCGCCACCGGCTACAGTGCTTCCAGAACCAGTTCGGATGAGCTGGCCGGATCGATGAAAAGCACGTTGTTCATAGGGACACCCGTTTCCAGCTGTCGATCATCTGGCCGATGACCGGCGGGAAAGAACGCTGCGCGGCATCCGCATCAACACCAGCGCACGATTCGTAAAGATGAGCGACAAGCGTCAGGATCGCCTGTTTCAAAGCGTCCGGCACTTCGACGCCGCTTTCCCCGAAACCGGCCACGAAATCGACTTCCAGACCTACAAATTCGGCTGCGTCGGGATACTGTGCCATATAAAGACGCTGCGGCCTGCGGCTATGATGCAGGACAAATTCTTCCGGCGAAAAACTGATCGCGGTTCCGTCCGGCCTGTAGGCCACGACAGTCGTCACCATTTTTACCGGATATTTGAACAGGGCAAGACGCCCCGAGCGCGGCCAGCGGTCAACACGCAGCCGCCAGGTCTGCTCGATCAGCGACAGTGCGGTTTCAGCTTCAATGATTTCGCGGGCTGCGGCAATGAGGCGACGCAGAATATCGTCCTCGCCGTCGGTGGAAACTCGTAAAAATGCGCGCACGTCGGCTACCGTCACCGGCTCCAGCGCCGGTGGCGTGACAAGAAACATTGTCATGGACTTCCCTCTAAATGATAACTTTCAAATCAGATAGTTAAACACGAACTCCACATGGAGCTTCCCTTGCTTTGGAGCGGGAAACTACCTGCCAAAACCGGCAGGGCAGCCCGGTAATCTACTGCAAAAACTGACAGCTTCAGGCTGCCAGTTCCGTCAGACGGTGAATTTCAGGAGCTTAATGGCCTCGAAATCCTGCACGCCGCCGCCGACGCGCTTGGTCATATAGAAGAGCACATAGGGTTTGGCGGAATAAGGATCGCGCAGCACACGCACGCCAATACGATCCACCACCAGATAACCGCGTCCGAAATCGCCGGCAAGCGAACGGGTAAAAGCGCCCGTTCGATCACGTCATTGCCGAGATCGGACAGGCCGGAGATGCTTGCATAGCTGGAAAAGCTGCCGTCCAGCTCCACATCCTCGATGGCAAGCGCGGCTTGTTTCGTTTCCAGTCGCATATCATGCATCGCCATTCTCTCTCCTTTCCTCCGGCAGAATGCCCGGTATCGGAGCCTGTTTCAGCCGCTCGGAAAAGCGCTTGAAGATGCCGAGCGCCGACCAGGCGGCAAGGCTTGCGGCTGCCGATCCCATGAGAATCAGTTCCGCTCGCCCGAGCAATCCGCCGAGAGCCAGGGTTTCGGAAATCTTGACCCCTGCCGCACCGCCGAAAACCATGCCGCAGATGATGCCGACCGCGAAACGGATCGCCGCTTCGCGCTTTCCGTGCGGCATCATATAGGCGAGCGAGACGGCGGAGCCTGCCACCGCGCCCGCCACCTTGGCGAACCAGATCCAGGCCGCTTCCGAAGCGAATACTGCATCGTTGAGGTTGCTCATAACAGTCTCCCTGCTGAATGCGGCTAATAGCCCACTGCATCCCGTTTTTCGTCGGTGAGAAACGATGCCTCGGAAATGCGCCGCCACAGCGATTCCCGCTCGGATGACAGCCCTTCCACGCGGTCGATATCGTGCTCAAGCCGCAGATCGTCGCCGAAATGCGGGCCGCCATCCGGAGAACGCCTTTGCGGGGCGCCCAATCAGCGGCAATACTGTCAGCCGGTAGAAGGCGCGGTTTTCCTCCGCATAATTGGCATAGGTATTATCGCCCGGAATACCGAGCAGCATGGCGGCACACCGAAGGCAAGCGCGATGTCGCGGGCGGCTCCGTTCTTTGCTTCGATGAAATCCACGTCCTGCGGGCTGTAGCCCATCGCCTTCCAGTCCAGGCCGCCTTCCAGAAGCAGCGGACGGCCCGCGCCGGATTGTCGAGAAGCGCCTTGTTCCACGCGCCAGCCGCATTGTGGAGATCGAGCGCCATCAGGGCCGCTTCCAGCGGCGGAAATCCGTAATGATCGTCCAGCAGACGAAACAGCTGGAGCTGCAAGGCAGCCGCGCCGTCACTTCCAAGCGAAAGCCGTCTCGCCGCCTTGCCGGAGCGATAAACCAGCGCCTGCGGCCAGCCATCCGCATCCGTTATGATGCTGACCCGTTCCGGGCGCAAAAGATGCAGTTCCATGCGGCCGCTCGGCAGATCAAGACGTTCGACATAGGCATTGCCGGAAATCAGAAGATGCCCGTATAGCGGCTCGAAAAATGTCGTTCCGTCCAACCCGCATTGAGGGCGGGCAACAGGCTCAAGCAGCGAATGCGTTTCGTGTTCGGTCGCGCCTGCATAAAGCAGCCACGGCACATTGCTTGCCGCTTCCGCAATCATGCGCACGCAGCGATGGGCGACCGGATTGCGCATGAAGCCCTCACGCGCCAGCGAGGTATAATCCCGCGCAATCCACGATGCGCCGTGATCCATATGCAGCGCGACAAATCCGTTCGCCATTTTCGAGCGCCGGGAACCGCCCGGCATGGCGGATGCGGCCCTGCTCGTAGAGCGCAGCCACCGGCTCCGCCCGCAGAAACTTGCCCCGCGAGGCGTGGCGTTTGAGCACCGGCACGCTTGCATCTTTCGCCGCCAGCACCGCCGCCACCATCTCGCCGCCCTGATTGACCTCCGCAATAATCGCATCGGCCTGATGCGCGTGGAAAAGCGCAATGGCCTTCCGCGCCCATTGGTGCGGCTTGGCGGCGTTCATGCTGGCATCGGCAAGCACATGGCCGCTTCCTTCATTGTCGATGCCGGCAACGACAATGCCGCAGGCATCCGACGCCTTGCCGGACGAGGCAGGCGGGTCGATCGCCACAACGATACGAGCCAGTTCCGGGGCTCTCGCCTCGAAACACCGCTCGATGAGGTCGCGCGACCACAGGGCATCGGCGCGTTCCTCGATCAATTCGCCGTCGAGTTCCTGCCGTCCCAAACGCGTCCCGCCATAGCGGTCGTTGATCGCCTGCATGAAGCCTTGCGCCAGATTGTCGGCGTTTTCTTCCGTCCGCATATGGGTCATCGAAACCGAACCATCACGGACCAGAGCTTTCAGGAGCGGAACCGCGCGCGGGGTTGTGGTCACGACCTGTCTCGGAAAAGCGCCAAGACGCAGGCCGAATTGCAGCATGTCCCAGGTTTCCTGCGAGTTTTTCCATTTCGCCAGTTCGTCGCACCATGCAGCATCGAACTGGGGACCGCGCAGGCTGTCGGGATCTTCGGAAGAATAAAGCGACGCCACCGCACCGTTCTCCCATAAAAGCCTGCGGCGTGTCGCTTCATAGCGCGGGCGCGCCAGCCGCGACACCGCCAGAATGCCGGACGGCCCGTCCACCATCACCTCGCGTGCATCGCTCAGGGTTTCGCCCACCAGCGCGATGTGCCCGCAGGCTACCTTGGCAAAGGGCGGCAGTCCCAGCGCTATGCCGGACGCCCATTCCGCCCCTGCCCGCGTCTTGCCGGAGCCGCGACCGCCCATGATAAGCCATGTGCGCCATTCGCCATAAGGCGGCAACTGGGCGTCACGCGCCTGAAACAGCCACTCCGCCTCGGCTGCTTCCATTTGCTGCGGCGTCAGGCCTGCCGTCCAAGATCTGCCGCGCCCGACTTTCTGCAAGTTCGTTTATCCTCCTGCTTATACGCGCCAGCGCCCTGCGCGTGTCGCCCAACGAAGCAGCCGCGCGACCGGCGGGCAACGGACCGGCCGGCTTGTCCTCGGCGCTCAGTTCGCCGACAGACCTGACCGCGCGGGCAAGCGCCATCAGCGCTTCCGACTTGCTCTTGTCCGGCGGGTCCTCGCTGTCGAGCAACCGTTTCAGTTCTGCCTGAAGTCGCTCCAGAATTGCATCGCCTGTCTTCATCCGCGAATCCGGCGCTGCGGTTGAACAGGCCAGGTTCAGGCGATGCAGACGGTTGAGATACTGGCTTATCGAAACAGAGAGCAACGCCGCCATATCCGCGGGGTCAATGCCATGTGCAATCTGCAATTGATGCGCCAGACGGATGTGGGCTTCGCCCCGTGACATGTTTTCCACAATTTTAGGATGTATATTCACAATCTTTGCAATTGCTGTAAAAGACATAACCCTGAAAAGCAGCTATGGCTCCTCAGGGTTATGCACACCGGTATCTGCCGGGGGTAATATAGCAAAACCGGCGACGGTCACACTTTGTCGACCGTAGATAAAACCTAACAAAGCACCGTCACGCAGTCAAGGACTATTTTCCTATTATTTGATTTTTTTCCTATAATGAAAAAGCCGCCAGCGCTTTAACCATTTCGCATGAGCTGTGGCTTACTTATCTGCTATGATGGACAGGCAAGCTCCATCTGTCCGCGAAACCAACCGCGCCGAAGTCAGTGAATGCGTAAGACGGCAGAAAAAGATCCCGGAAGCCAAAAGCGCAAGCCGTTCAGGGTTTCGCGCCTGATTGGGCTCGACGCGTGGATCGATTCCACCCTCTACAGCCTGCGCTATAATCTCGGCGAGTGGTGGGAAAACATCACCATCTTCTCCCGGCGTTTTCGCGTGCGGGGTTTCCGGCGTTTCGTCGTCGAGGTTCTCGACGAGGGATTTACGCTCGGGGTTGCCGGAGCGGTGCTGATGCTGGTGCTGGCACTGCCCGCCTTCGAGGAAACCAAGAAGGACTGGCGCGCGCAGGACGACTATGCCGTCACCTTCCTCGATCGCTACGGCAATGAGATCGGCCAGCGCGGCATCCTGCATCGTCAGGCCGTGCCGATCGATGAATTGCCGGATCATGTCATCAAGGCCGTGCTCGGCACGGAGGACCGGCGCTTCTTCGATCATTACGGCATCGACTTCTGGGGCCTGACCCGCGCGTTAAGCCAGAACATGCGCGCCAATGGCGTCGTCCAGGGCGGCTCGACCATCACCCAGCAGCTTGCCAAGAACCTCTTCCTCTCCAACGAGCGTACCATCGAGCGCAAGATCAAGGAAGCCTTCCTCGCGCTCTGGCTGGAAAGCAATCTCAGCAAGAAGGAAATCCTGCAGCTTTACCTCGACCGGGCCTATATGGGCGGCGGAACCTTCGGTATCGCAGCCGCTTCGGAGTTTTATTTCGGCAAGAACATCAAGGATGTCTCGCTGGCGGAAGCCGCGATGCTGGCGGGGCTGTTCAAGGCGCCTGCCAAGTTCGCGCCGCATGTCAACCTGCCCGCAGCGCGTGCGCGCGCCAATGTCGTGCTTTCCAACATGGTTGAAAGCGGTTTCCTGAGCGAGGGACAGATCGCCGTCGCGCGCCGCCATCCGGCAAGCGTCATCGACCGGGCCAAGAATGAGAGTCCCGACTATTTCCTCGACTGGGCGTTCGAGGAAGTGAAGAAGGTCGCTGCCAATATTCCCCAGCGCACGCTGATCGTGCGCACGACGCTCGACCGCAATATCCAGAAGGCGGCGGAAGAATCGCTCGAATATCACCTGCGCCAGTTCGGCAAGGATTATAATGTTTCGGAAGCGGCAACCGTAGTGATCGCCAATGACGGCTCGGTCCGCGCACTCGTCGGCGGGCGGGACTATGGCGAAAGCCAGTTCAACCGTGCCACAAAGGCGTTGCGGCAGGCCGGTTCGTCCTTCAAGCCTTACGTCTATGCGGCGGCTATGGAAAAGGGGCTGACGCCTAGCACCATTGTCTCGGACGCGCCGATCAGCTGGGGCAACTGGTCACCGCGCAATTATGGCCGCAGTTTCGCGGGCCGCGTGGACCTGACGACCGCGCTTGTGCGTTCGTTGAACAGCGTGCCGGTACGGCTGGCGCGCGATTATCTGACCACCGCCCCCATCGTCGCGCTGACCAAGGCAATGGGCGTCGAATCACCAATCTCGTCGCACAAGACCATGGTGCTCGGCACTTCGGAAATGACGGTGATGGATCAGGCCACCGGCTTCAACGTGTTTCCGAATGCGGGCATGGCCGGCAATCGCCATGCCTTCACGCAGATCGTTTCGCCGGATGGCAAGGTGTTGTGGGATTTCGGTCGCGATGCGCCGAAGCCGCACAGGGCGCTATCGGAAAAGGCAGCGCTCGAAATGAACTCCATGCTGGTGCAAGTGCCCGAACGGGGCACCGGGCGCCGCGCCGCGCTGCCCATGACGCGGGTTGGCGGCAAGACCGGCACGACGCAGAATTATCGCGATGCATGGTTTGTCGGCTTCACCGGAAATTTCACGGCGGCGGTTTGGTTCGGCAACGACAATTTCACTCCGATGAAGGAAATGACCGGCGGCGTTCTGCCTGCCATGGCCTGGCAGCGGATGATGTCCTACGCGCATCAGAACATCGAACTGAAGCCCATACCGGGCGTGACGCCGCCCTTCCCCGCGCCGCCCAAGAAGAGCGAGCCGCAAGTGGCAAACGCCAAGCCGGAGGAAGCCATGGCCGCGCCGCCGCGCGTGCTCTCGTCCCTGTCGACAAAAGTCATTAAGGAGCTGCATGACCGCTTCCTTGCGGCCCCGCCTCTGCCTAAGATCGCCGGGCGCACAAAAATATCGGTACTCTGAGGGGCGATGTTCAAGACGATATTCAATACGGCGATCGTGCTTGCGCTGGCGCTCGGCGGCGGCATCTGGAGCGTCGACAAGGTGCTCGACCGGTTCGAGGGGTTCGGCGAGCTTCGCGTCGGGACCTGGAGCGCCTATCCGGCGGCGGGTACGCCGGATGCCGATCCCTATTCCAAGGCCCGCGCAGCCCGCAAAGCCTATCTGGCGCTTGGAACGGCGGAAGGCCTGCCCTTCTATGCGCGTACCGACAATAGCGGGCGCACATTGCAGCGCGGCTGCACCTATCGCCTCAGCGGCATGACCCCGCCCGCCCGTTTCTGGACGGTCTATCCGGCCACGCCCGATCTCGAGCCGATCAGGCCGCGCGACGGATTGCTGGAAGCGCTGCATTCCCGCGAGGTGCTTTATGGCGATGACGGCAGCGTCACGATCACCATCGGCCCGGATGCCGCGCCCGGCAACTGGCTTCCCGTCGAAGGCGGCGGCGATTTCGTTCTCGTCATGACGCTCTACGACACGCCTGCGGCATCATCCTCGGGTCTTTCCGATCTGGTCATGCCGGGGCTGGTGCGTATTGCGGGAGCAAATCCGGGAGCGTGCCGTGGCTAGAATTTTCCGCCTCGTCCTTCTCGGCATCATCGGCGCGGCGATCGTCCATATCGCGGTTCTCTTCCTCGTTCCCTTCTATTCCGACAAGAATGCCTGGTCGCGGATCGAAACCGGAAGCGAGCCATACCGTTTCCAGCGGTTGGATCAAAAGACCGGTCCGGTCAGCGACAGCGACCCGCTGATACAGGAAGCCACCTGCCGCTTCGATCTTGCCGACGGCCCCGTGCACATCACGACAGGCGCAAACGTGCCTTACTGGTCGCTCTCGATCTACGCGCCCAACGGGGACAATCTCTACAGCCTCAACGACAGCGTTTCCAACGAACGCAAGCTCGACCTGATCCTTGCCGATCCCATCGGCATGGCAAGTCTGCGCTCGGAGGGTTCGCAGGCTGATGCGCGTTCGATCCTGATCGAGCAGAATATCGGCGAAGGCGTCGCCGTCCTGCGCGCTTTCGTGCCCGATGGAACTTGGAACAGGCAAGTGCAGCGCTTCTTCACCGAAGCGCGCTGTGCGCCGTTTGAGGGTCTCTAATACCCGTGCCCGGCATTTTCAGCGCGTGATGCATTGGCATCCCGGCGTCCGGCCATAACGCATTTCCGGCAACCTTTGGTTCGACTGGAACCTCTCCAAGCCTGAAGCGATGCTGTTTCTTTTTGGCACGGTTAATGAGTTGCTAAGGCTTCAACGCTACTATCCGGAACACCGACCCATGCGGGGTGCATTTTCGCGCAAACCGGCTGCTGCCGGAGGCGTGATCTGCGATTTGGGGCGGGTGAGTTGTGTGCCTACCGGAGTATTCTGCGTGACAAATGATCAGTTCCGCGCCCTGGAGGATATTTCAGGCCACCGGAGCCCGTCGAATTCAAAAGCGGGGAGAGCCAAGGCGGACGACCTTCTGGCGGCCGCCATTTCGGCATTCGCGGGTATCACGCGCCCCGGACGGCAGGATATGCAGCAGCTCGAAGATCTTGCCATGCCGCTTCTGCAATGCGCTTCCACCCGCGGGAAGCGCCACGCAGCCAATGCACTGGCGCAATTGGAAGACGCGCCACGCCGCCTCATTCTGGCGCTGGCCGACCAGCCCGTGGAAATCTCCGCGCCTATTCTCCTGCGCTCTCCCCTTCTGCGCCCGTCCGACCTGATCGAGATCATCGGCAGGAACGGCCTTGCCCATGCGCGCGCTGTTGCGCGGCGTCAGTCCGGCGATGTGCTTCTGCAAGGCGTGCTGCGCAGTTTTGCCGATCCGGTGATCGACCGCACGCTGGCGCTTCAGGAAAATCTCGCCAATATGGAAGCCGAGCCGCTGGAAAAGCCGGTTGTGCCCGACCTTTCGACCGCCAGAACACCGCTGATGAAGGAAGGCAGTTCCGAGCGGCTGGCGCGCGCGCTGCAACAGCCTTTCTACGAAACAGGTGCCGCCACCGGCGCGCAGCATCTCATCGATACCGCGCTTCTGATCGACAGCCAGTTCTTTCGCAACGCGCTGGCCGATGCGCTCGACATTTCGTTCGAGCGGGCCGATGCGATCATCGGCCAGTGGCCGGATTCACATCTGCCGATTGCGCTCAAGGCGCTGGGATTGTCGCCTGCGGAATGCTATCTCACCATGACAGCCATTCTGGGCCCGATCGACACCAATCGCGACAGCCTGCGGGAGTTCGTCCACATCTACCGATCCATCGACCGCGAAAAGGCGATGGCGCTCGTGCGGCGCTGGAAGGCTGAAGACATGTCGGCCATGCTGCGCGGCAAACTGCGCGAAATGGCGGAAGCCGAAGACGACACCCCGCTCGTGGATGCGGCCAATTCCGATCATCCCTCCCGCCAGCGGCTGGCGAAATAAGCGCATCAAAAAGTTCAGTACGCCTCTCCGTCCTGCGAAATCGAGAACAGCGCCGAAGCATCGGCAATATCTTCCAGTTCGACCAGCCACAGGTCGGGGTCGAAGCGGGTTTCCCGCGCCATGCGATCACTTGCCGCCATGTCATCGGCGTCGTGAAGAATGCGCAGGAACATGCGCTCTCCATCGTTATCCTCGTCATAGGAGGTTTGCGGCGCAGGCGAATATAAGTCGCATGTGCCGAAGCGCGAGCTTACCTTGATGAAGATCGCACCCGCTTCCGGCGAACCGCGACGGGCGAGATAGGCAAAGCCGCCCTCGCCCTGCACCTTGCGGATCAGGGCGGAAACCCAGAAATCGGATGTCAGGCGCATCGCGAAACCATCAGCTTATCAGGCCGATCTCGCGCATCTTGGCGATGAGCGTTCCATCGATTTCGCCGGTCACGGGCAAGCTGAACAGTTTCTGGAATTCGCGCACGGCTTCCTGCGTCGACTTGCCCGGCTGCCCGTTCACCGGCACCGTGTCATTGCCGAATGCCTTCAGCCCGGCCTGCACGCGGATAATATCCTGCGAACTCACTTTTCCCGATTGTATGGCGGGCGTTGCCGCAACCTGCTTTTTGGCGGCCGGTTTTTCATAGGAAGCAAGGTCAGGCTTCGGCTTTGAAACTGTTTCCGATTTCAAAACGGCAGGCTGCGGACGCGGCGATGGAACCGCGACCTCGATGGCTTTTGCCACCTCATCCTGAACCGGATTGCGCTTCTGCGTGTCAGCCAGCATTTGTGGAGGGATGTTGGCCTCCTGCACGCCGAGCTTTTGCTGCAAGGCGCGCCAGCGTTCCACCGCTTCGCGGGTCTGCGGCCCGGTAAAACCGTCCACCGGCCCCTTGTAAATTCCGAGCGTCGAAAGCCGATGCTGCAGCCGCGCGATCTCCAGATCGGCATTGGGCGCAAGTGCTGGCAGCATATCGTCCACCGATGCGCTCATATTCAGCCGGTCAGCCGACAGGCTGGCGGTTTCAGGCGCCGGTGCGGTCTCGCTTTTCGCGGTTTCAACCGGTTTGGGGGCGTTGTCGCTCGCCGCCGCCGTTCCCGGCAACACCTCGCGCGGGGTTGGCTTGAACACGAAATCCGGCCTGGTGCGGAAGAACACGGCGTTATGCGCCTCCGGCTGATACCAGAGCGCATTGGCCGAAACGAAACTCATGACCACCAGAAATGCGGTTGCCCCGCCGGTCAGGACGGGGTTGCGCGCAATGAAATCTCCGGCGGCGATTGCAAGCGCCGAGGCCGACGTGAAGAAGAAATGGAGGAGCCGCGATCCGAGACTACGCCGTTTTGCGGGCTTGCGCATTTTTCTGCTCCCGGATTTCGTCGTTCTGCCAGTCATGCTGCCTTTCTCCCTGGTGACGGTGCATGTCGATCACCGTGCCCAGCTCTTGGCCCAACTTTGGTCCAAGTTCCTGATGTTCGTCTTCTCCCATGACAAATTGCGGCCCCGACACCGGAAGGCGGACCGTGACGATCGTGCCTTCGCCGGGGCAGCTTTTCAGTTGCATCGTTCCCTGATGCAGTTCCACCAACCCCTTGACCACCGAAAGGCCAAGGCCGCTTCCTTCCTGCGCGCGCGCATAATCGTTGTTGGCGCGCACGAATGGCGTGCCGATGCGCTGCATGTCTTCCGGCTCGATGCCGATGCCCGTATCCGACACGCTGAATTCCAGCATTGCACGGCCTTCAGCCATCACGCGCGCCGCATCGATGGTGACGCAGCCGCCGCTTTGCGTGAACTTGACCGCATTTCCGGCGAGGTTGAGCAATATCTGCTGGACGGCGCGGCGGTCGGCCACCAGTTCGCCAACGCCGTTGCCGACGCGGTGGCAGAAGGCGACGCCTTTCTTTTCAGCCAGCGGCAGCATGACGGCGGTGCACATTTCGGCTGCTTCGCGGAAAGCGAGCGTCTGCGGATCAATGCTGTAATTGCCGGTTTCCAGACGCGAATTGTCGAGAACGGCGTTCACAAGCTCCAGCAGATAATGGCCGGACTGGTGGATGAGGCCAGCATATTCGCGCTGCTTTTCATTGGCCAGCTTGCCGCCCATTTCATGCGACAGCATGTCGGAAAAGCCGATGATGGAATTGAGCGGCGTGCGCAGCTCATGGCTGACGGCTGCGAGCAGACGGCCCTTGCCGATGCGCTCCGATTCCAGTTCCGCTTTCAGCGTGGCGATTTCTTCCAGAAGCTTCTGCTCGCCTTCCAGCGAACGGCCGATCAGCGTGATGGCGCGAGCGCTTGCCGCACCTTCGAGCCGATAGGCGCGGAAGACCGTCTCGCCATTTTCGATGGAGCGCAGGCGCACGTCGATCTTGCGCACCGTGGCACCGGCGCGCAGATCGGCCAGAAGCGAAAGATATTCAACGCGGTCGGCCACATGCACGCGGTCGATCAGGGCAGTGCCCTCCAGCATTTTCGGCTGCACGCCCAGCAGCCTCGCAGAGTTCGCATCGACCGAAGACACTACGCCATCCGCATCGAGGCAGAACTGCACGTCACCGGCAGCAACCGCGATCTGCGGTGCGCCGACCTTGATCTCGGCAGGCCGGGCGGCGCTCACAAAGCCACGCGCGACAAGGCTTGCGGCATAAAGGACAAGAACCGCGACAGACACATAGTTGCCGCCGGAAACAGCGCCGCCGCTTGCAGTCGCAAGGAAACCCAGAATGATCGCGGCGAAAGCAGCGCCTGCGGCGGCAGCGCCCGGCTTGCGGGTTGCAAACCAGATCTCAAGCGGCAGAGCTGCCGCCATTAGCCACAGGACCGCATTGCCATGCGAAAAGGCGCCAAGGGCAGCAAGACCCGCGCCATAGGCAGCGAAGTTCAGGCCAGCCAGAACGGGCGCAGCGACGCCCATCAGCGACAGCGCGCACAGGATCATGGCCACGCCTGCAAAGCTGGCGGCGAGAATCGCAAATTCCGTGAATCCCGGCGTCACGCCGGAGCCAAGCACCGCAGCACAAAGCAGGACCGGCACGGTGACCACCGAGCCGATGACACGTATGGAGGCCGCGTCGGGCGTGGATACCCAGCGGCGGCAGAAACGTTCGTAAAAACGGCTGATCGCCTGCACATTCATGCGGACGGATTCGGCTGTTTTCAAAAGAATGGCGTTCAACGTGCCCTACTCACTCAATACTCTTGCATGGTCTGAACCGGAAAACCGTGCGCCGTGGCGACGCTCTTCCAGCCAGCAACAGATTGCAGCCGAGGCTTTAAAGAAACGATAAAGCGGAGCCAACCAAAGCGGATAAGTGAGGCGCCGGGTGTGCTTTTCTGTCTATGGTAAACAGAGAGTAGCAATCGACGAGACGCCACTGCCGCCTGCGTGCAATTTGGCGTTCAAACCGGACGGTTACGGAATCTTTTCAAATTCATCCGACATTGACGCGTACATATCGCAACAGAAGCAAGGCAATGATCCGTTTTCTCCTCAAATCCGCATTCTGGCTGACGCTGGCATTCCTTGTCATGCCGCGCATCTTCTCCGCGGATGAGCAGAACAAGCCGCAGGAGAAACCCGCCATCGCCGAAACGAAGCAGGAACCGGATTCCATCGGCCAGCTTCTCGCCAATGGCAAAACCGCCGTGGAGCTGGGCAAGCTTTGCATCGACAACCCGTCTTTTTGCCAGAACGGAACCTCGCTCATTTCCAGCGCCGGAAGCGGACTTCTGGAAGGAAGCCGTGTTGCGCTCGAATATCTGAGCGACCGCTTCGGCACCAAGCCGCAACCGCCCGCGAAAGCGGAACCCGCCGCATCCGAACCCGCGCAGGCCGCAACCGGCATTCCCATCCCGACATCGCGGGAAGAAGCCCTTCGCGCACTGGATCGTCGCGCGACTGGCGCGATTGGGCGTTAGTCATCATGCTCCAGGCTTTTGTTCGAGCATGATTTTATCTGATCGCAGCAGGATCAGAAATCAGTCCAGTGGACTGATTTCCCTGCGTAGGCGGTTCCCACTTTTCGGAATCATGGTTCAGGCTTTTGTTTGAGCATGATTTTACCCGAAAACCGGTTCCCACTTTTCGGAATCATGCTCTGGTTTTCCGTGACCTCGCCACGTTTCATGACTATATAAGCGGCAAGAAACTTCTTTCAGGCGAGTACAATGACCACGACCATCGATAGCATCATGTCCGATTTCGAATTTCTCGACGATTGGGAAGATCGCTATCGCTATGTCATCGATCTCGGCAAGGAACTGCCGCCCTATCCCGACGATGCGCGCGATGCGGAGCACAAGGTGCAGGGCTGTGTAAGCCAGGTCTGGCTGAAGACGCTGCCGCAAGGCGGCAGCGATCCGGTCATCGAGTTTCTCGGCGATTCCGATGCGCATATCGTGCGCGGCCTTGTGGCCATTGTGCTGGCGCTTTATTCGGGCCGCAAGGCTTCGGAAATCCTGACGATAGATCCCGAAGCCATCTTGAAAAAGCTCGGCCTCGACGAGCACCTCACCCCGCAGCGCGCCAATGGCCTGCGTTCCATGGTGGCGCGCATCCGCCGGGAAGCGGAGCTTGCGAAAGAATCAGCCTAGCAGTTTCTCCGCCGACAGAGCTGCGGCCAGCAGCCTTTTGTCCGTGCCGCCGCGCGCGGTGAGCATGAAGCCGGTCGGCAGCGCCATGCCCGGCATGGGCAAGGTGATGCTGCACAGGTCGAACTGATTGCCGACTTGTGTATCCCGCAAAAGCAGCCCCTCAACACGATCATACTCGGCCTCGTCATTGCTGACCGAGGCAATCGTCGGCGCAACGATGGGCGTAGCGGGCGTCACGAACATGTCGAACCGGCTCAAACGCTCGTCCATTTTCCGCACCAGCGCTGCCCGCGTTTCCATGATCCCGCCATAGGTTTCCATCGGCACCTTGACCCGGACAGAGAGCGGGCGCTTCACGCGGATATCGACATTGGCATCGGGATCACCAAGCCATGTCGACGCATGAACATGGCTTGCCTCAATGCCGGCGATGGAGCCGACGCTGGTTGCCTCACGCAGGCGCTGGATCAGGTCGTCGACTTCCAGATCGGCAATGACAGCGCCCGCCTTTTCAAGAAGCGCGACGGTGGCCGCGAAATGCTTTGCCACATCCGGCTCCATATCGGCCAGAAGATAGCCCTTCGGCAGCGCGACGCGCAGACCTTTCAGCGGCAGGGCTTCAGGCAGGACCGGCGTTTCGCCCGCCATGATCGCGTCCGTCAGAATGGCGTCGGCGACGGTTCTGGTCAACGGGCCGACGGAATCAAGCGATGGCGCCAGCGGAAAAGCACCGTCGAGCGGAACACGCCGCGCAGTCGGCTTGAAGCCGACAAGGCCGTTCAGCGCCGCCGGGATACGCACCGAACCGCCCGTATCCGAACCGATGGCAATTTCGCTCGTGCCTTCCGCAGCCGAGACTGCCGCACCCGAGGACGAGCCGCCCGGAATGCGCGTCGGGTCAATGGCATTGCCCGGCTCGCCATAATGCGGATTGAGGCCGACCGGCGTGAAGGCAAATTCCGTCATATGGGTTTTGCCGACAATGACCGCGCCCGCCTCGCGCAGACGGCGGACAATCGTTGCATCCTGCGTTGCAGGCGCCGCATCACGACGGATAACCGAGCCTGCGAGCGTCGGTTCTCCGGCAACATCGAAGAGATCCTTGATCGAAACGATGCGCCCGTCGAGGGGGCCGACAGCGCGTCCGTCGCGCAGGCGCGCATCGGCCGCATCCGCCTCGGCACGCGCCTGCTGCGTGTAAACCTTGCTGAAAACGCGCTCGTTCCCTGCCCGCGCTTCCAGCCGCGACAGGATGCTTTCCAGCCGATCCCGTACCGAATTCATGTGATTTCTCCACACTTCCCCATCAGGCCTGCCAGGCTTGTTGGCACAGGCGATAGACCCGACCCAATGGAGTGTCAATGAGGGAGATGGCTTCACGTCTTCTGCGGCTGCATCCGGGGACGATAGTCGTTAGTTCCCCAATGCAGGACAACACCTCCCCGCTTCCTTTCGAGTTGCGGATTATAGTGCCGGTGCAGCGCAGCCAGGCCGGCCTTGAGCAGCATCTTGGCCGAACGCGCGGGCCATTGCCGCTCGCGCTCCACGGTTTCAAGACCTTTCAGGAAGCAGCAGACATCAACCAGAACACCGTTCAGTTCCGGCCCGACCGCCTCCAGCGCCCGCTCGACCCGGACGCGGCTGGCAAGCGCAATATCCGTCAGTTCGGCCATGCCGCCCGGCCCGCTCGCCCTGCTCCTGACGCTTTTGTCCCAACGCATCGTGATGGAAGGCATGAGCGATCCGCGCGTGAAGTCGGCACGCAGCCGCTCGCCTGCAAGAAATTCGTCCTCAGAAATGAAGGAAGAACCGCTCGCGGTCTTGCGCCGGTAGAGCATGGCCAGCGGCGACTCTTCCGGATTGATCTCGACCTTCTCGCCCTGCTCATACTCGACCGTGAGTGTGGCCCTCGCCGGAACGGGCAGCGGCCCGGCGTCCGCCTTCAAGCGTTTGGCAGCCCGCTGCGCGGGCACAAGACGTTCGCCCTCCCACCGCAGCAATCCCCTTTGATGCATGGCCTTCAGTTCGGCCCGGCTAGCCGCGATGGTGCCGTGATCCGCCGCCAGCAATACATGCGTGGCGCGAACCGAATCCTGGACCTCGCAGGCCCCGCCCTTCAAAAAGCGTATGATCCTCGCTTCGGACACTGACAGTTGGGTGGTCATGCCGCCATCCTCCACTCCGCGAAAGCACTTTGCGCAATGCGCTCGAAGGTCGAGACGATTGCATCGAATTCGGTATCGTCGCGCATGTCTTCCACCAGATGGCAGGCGTGCATTACCGTGGTGCGGTCCCGGGCAAAGCCCACGGCCACATCCCGCATGGCGAGGCCGAAAGCCGTATGCGCGACATACATGCCGATCTGCCGCACGCGCGCGACCTCGCGCCTGCAACGCAAGGGAGAGCGCAACTCGGTGCCGGAAACCCCAAACATGGCTACGAGCAAATCAATCAGGGCCTCGCACAGCGCTACATTGCGCCGCTGCCGCAACCGGTCGGACGAGCCCTCCTCCATTGTGAGGCTCAGGTTCCGACCATGCCTTGCTGCCAGCAGCTTCAATGCTTCGAAAGCTTTCGCCCGCGTGTGAATGACATCCGATAGTTCCAAAGACATTCATCTTCCCTCGCCAGAATAGGAATATCTTCTTATATGGAGAAAAATGCAAGAGAGGATAAGTTTTGTAGAATGGATTGTGCTTTGCGGTTAATTTCGACACTTCTAAGATAGGCTAAGGCCTTGTAAGCGTGGAATTAACGGGGCCCAAAGGGGTGCGGCTACTCGCTATTTACAGAAAACTGCGCCAAAATCTAGGAATATTATCCAACGGCATCTCACGAGGTTCATGTTCGTTGACACCGAGAAATGAGGATTGTGACGATGGATGCGGATATCAGACACGCCCGCAAATTATTCCTTGCCCGAAAAAAAGAGAATCAACTGACGGCGATGCAACGCATCGCCTTGCAGATCATCGCCGGGATCGATCTGGATGAAGTTCTCAAGGCGCCGCAGGAAGAAAAGGAACGGACCAAGCGGCGCCTGACGCGCCTTATGGAAAGGGAGCGCCTGAAAGGAATGTGCGGTCACTGGAGTTATGACCTGAACCGACACATCGCATTGAAACAGGCTTTCGACCGGATCGGCTGACGGGGCCAGCATTTCGGAAAAGGCACCCCAAGCAAAATGGCCGCTATCGTCGAGCTTGCGCTTTACGATAACGGCCATTTCAACAAACGCTCAAGAATAGATGTGGCAAAGCGCAGTGCGCTCGAAAGTCAGAGCGCTCAAGCTTCCTTCGGCTTGCGGCCGAGGCCCATCTTCTTCGCAAGACGCGAACGGGCAGCAGCGTAGTTGGGGGCGACCATCGGATAGTTCGGGTCGAGATCCCACTTTTCGCGGTACTGTTCCGGCGTCATGTTGTAATGGGTCATGAGGTGACGCTTCAGCGACTTGAACTTCTTGCCGTCTTCGAGGCAGATGATGTAGTCGTCATGAACCGACTTCTTCGGGTTGACGGCAGGCTTCGGCTTCTCAACGACGACAGGCGCTTCTTCGCGTTCGACGTGACGCTTGAACGCGGCATGTACTTCGGCGATCAGCAGCGGCAACTCGCCAGCGCGAATCGAATTATTGCCGACATATGCAGCTACAACATCTGCAGTAAGGCTCAGAAGCAGTTCTGCGCTCTCGTCGTGCGTGTCCAGATTTTCCATCAGATTTCCTTTTTTACTTCTTATTGTTGCGCAATCGACGACTGGAGATCCCCGCCTGCCATCGCCGTTACGTATTCCAACTCTGCCCCATCCATTCCCGACTGCGAATATCAGTTGATAATGTCATTTGCAATAGAATTGTCAAACCACATTACATTAATAACAAGTCTTTCTTCTTGAATCGTCAAATACAAAAATTCGGATCGCAACCGCGCCAACATATGGAAACTTTGAATCACAATGTGTTGGCGTTGCCGCCCCTGTCATTTATTACAGGATATGGGTGGAGCCGCAGTTCACTGCGTTGCTTCCTTTAATTTGCCGAGCTATCGTTAGCAATAGTTTTCTCCCTCAAGTTTTCTTGTACGCGACTCAAGACTAATTGCCTTCCGTAACGTAGCTTTTGGGCGCAGAATCGGGCCTCAAAATGGCATTGTTCAAATATATTTCAACGGATTGAACTCGCTTTCGCCTTTTCAGCCAACTATATAAATATCACCGTCACCCGCTAATGGTCTGATTCCAACATTTGCCTCCACTGGTTCAAGCGCTGAGCAAATGTTGGTGTTCAAAAGACCGTCAGGAAGTATATGTATCTGGTGGATTTTTCGAATTTGACGTTCGAAACAGCATCTATGTCAGCCGGGATTCATCGTCAAAATCAATCCATTAGAAGGTACTACTTACCTGCCTTGCAGCAAATCGAAACAGTTTTCATTGGAATTGTGGATGTCTCAGAGCTTCTTGCAACTTCAACCGCCGCACGCAACCAAACATCCGGTCAATGACACCCGTCACGGGATCACCCGCACCGACGATTATGCCTGGTTGCGCGCAGATAACTGGCAGGATGTATTCAAGGACCCCTCGGTTCTCTCCTCCGAAATCCGCGCGCATCTGGAGGCGGAAAACGCTTATCAGGCAGCGCTGATGAAGGACACTGAAGTGCTGCAGAAAAGCCTGTTTGCCGAAATGCGCGCGCGCATCAAGGAAGACGACTCCTCCGTTCCTTCCAAGGATGGCCCCTATGCCTATGGCGTGTCCTATCGCACCGGCGGCGAACAGCCCTATTTCATCCGCACGCCGCGCGATGGCGGCACCGAGACCATCCTTCTCGACGGTGACGTGGAGGGCAAGGACAAGGCATATTTCCGCCTCGCTTCCGCCGATCACGCGCCGGATCACAAGCTTTTGATCTGGGGCTATGACGACAAGGGATCGGAATTCTACAAGCTCAAGGTCCGCGACCTGTCTTCGATGAAGGACCTTGAGGACATCGTCACCGACACGAATGGCGGCGGCGCGTGGGATGCACAAAGCGAGGGCTTCTTCTATACGCGCCTTGATGAAAACCATCGGCCATCCAAGGTCTTCTATCACAGGATCGGCACGGCGCAGTCGGATGACCGGCTGATCTATGAGGAGAAAGACCCCGGCTTTTTCCTCGGGGTCGGCGGTTCGGCGCTGGACGACTATATCTTCATCGATATTCATGACCATGAAACATCGGAGTGCTGGCTCCTTCCCGCCAGCGACCCGGCGGCCAAGCCGCAACTCGTCATGAAGCGCAAGACCGGCACGGAATACGACATCGCGCCGGGCGGCGATGTGTTCTACATCCTGACCAATGCCGACGGCGCCAAGGATTTCAAGATCTGCCAGGCGCCCGCCAGCGCCCCGCAGCCGGAAAACTGGATCGAGGTGGTTGCGGAAAAGCCGGGACGGCTGATCCTGTCGCATTCAGCGTACAAGCATCACCTTGTCTGGATGGAACGCGACAACGGCCTGCCGCGCATCGTGATCCGCGACCGCGAAACCGGCGAGGAACACGCCATTGCCTTTGACGAGGAAGCCTATTCGCTCGGCCTTCATGGCAGCGCCGAATATGATACGGACGTAATCCGCTTCTCCTATTCGTCCATGACGACGCCGGAACAGCTTTTCGACTACAATATGCGGACGCGCGAGCGCAAGCTGTTGAAGACGCAGGAAGTTCCGTCCGGCCACAATGCGCAGGATTACGTCACGCGCCGCGTCTTCGCCAGGGCATCGGATGGCGAACTGGTGCCGGTCTCCCTGCTCTATCACAAGGACACCCGGCTCGACGGCTCCGCGCCCTGCCTGCTCTATGGCTATGGTTCCTATGGCATCACCATTCCGGCAAGCTTCAGCACCTCGCGGCTGTCGCTGGTGGATCGCGGCTTCGTCTATGCCATTGCCCATATCCGCGGCGGCAAGGACAAGGGTTTTGCCTGGTACGAGAACGGCAAGCGCGACAAGAAGGTGAACACCTTCACCGATTTCATCGCCGCCGCACGGCACCTCGTTGCCGAAGGTTTCACCAGCCATGACCGCATCGTCGCCCATGGCGGTTCGGCGGGCGGCATGCTGATGGGCGCGATTGCCAATATGGCGCCCGACGCCTTCGGCGGCATCATCGCCGAAGTGCCCTTCGTCGACGTGCTCAACACGATGCTGGACGACACATTACCGCTCACCCCGCCGGAATGGCCGGAATGGGGCAACCCGATCACATCGGAAACGGATTACCGGATCATTGCCGGCTATTCGCCCTACGATAATGTCAGCCGTCAGGCCTATCCGGCCATTCTGGCGGTGGCGGGGCTTACCGATCCGCGCGTGACTTATTGGGAGCCCGCCAAATGGGTCGCCCGGCTGCGTGAACTGAAGACCGATGACCACCCTGTCCTGTTCCGCATCAACATGGATGCAGGCCATGCCGGGGCCTCGGGCCGTTTCTCGCGGCTGGAAGAAGTCGCCTACACCTACGCTTTCGCGCTCAAGGTGACAGGCAAGGCGGGCGGCACGCTCTAGGAGCCTTATCCACAGCCGCCATGTTCCGGCTACCGCCGATAGCATCGCGTCCAGTTTTCAAGGGCGCGATGCCTTCCTTTTACGCAATTTCCCGGAACCGGTCCCGCTTTCGGGAGGCATGCTCTGGAAGAACGCGCCATTTCCCTTATACTATTGTTCTGTAACTATTCTTTTGAAGGAGAGTTCGATGCTGCGTCAGGTCATTGCTGTCTGCCTCACTTCCGCATCGCTTGCGGTTTCCGGCCTTGTTGCGCTGCCCATGTCGGCTGAGGCTCAGGTGCGCAAGGATGTCGGCGAATTTGCAGGCCAGCGCTGCAGCGTGCCGAGAAGAGGCAGCGGCATCATCGTCGGCCAGTTCAGCGGCGTGGACGATTCACCCTTCATCACCGGCGGCGACGGGCTGGTTCCGATCGACCGTATCCGCTGCTTCAGCAGCATGTCCGAATGCAAGGGCTGGCTCTTTACGATGCAGAGCAAATACACCAATGCCGGAGCCGCCACGCTGGTGCGCTGCACGAAACGCTGAACCCGGCCTTAAAAATCTGCGGTTTTCATGAAGCGCTGCGGATGGCATCCTCTCACCACTTGATGCATCGCCTTCGGGCGTCATCTTCGGTTTGGGAGGATCGGAAATGCAGCTGGCCAGCTCTGTTCCCAGTTATGTGCATGGCGCGAGCGACAAGCTTCTCATCGGCAATACGATCGGCCGGCATCTGGACCAGATCGCGGAAAAATATCCTGACCGTCCCGCAGTCGTCGTCCGCCACCAGAATATCCGGCTGACCTATTCCGAACTCAGGCAGCGGACCGATGAGCTTGCCGAAGGCTTCCTCGCCATAGGGCTGCGCCCCGGCGAGCGTCTCGGCATCTGGTCGCCTAACAATCTCGAATGGATTCTCACCCAGTTCGCGAGCGCCAAGGCGGGCCTGATCCTCGTCAACATCAACCCCGCCTACCGGGCGCATGAACTGGAATATGTGCTGGGGAAAGTCGAATGCGCGGCGCTCATCCTCGCGCCGTCGCTAAAGAGCAGCAACTATATCGATATCCTGCGCAGCATCGTGCCCGAACTCGATGAGGCCCGGCCGGGGCATCTGATGTCCGGGCGGCTTCCCTCGCTGCGCTGCGTGATCCGGCTTGGTGCGGAACAGACGCCGGGCATGTTGAATTTCGACGATGTGGCCCAATCCGGCGATGAAGTCACCAGGCAGGAACTGGCGCAGCTTGCCGACGAACTGCAATTCGACGATCCCATCAATATCCAGTTCACCAGCGGCACGACCGGCAGCCCGAAGGGCGCGACGCTCTCGCATCACAATATCCTCAACAACGGCTTTTTCGTTGGGGAGGCGATGCAACTTTCCGAACAGGACCGGCTCTGCATCCCGGTGCCGTTCTACCATTGCTTCGGCATGGTGCTCGGCAATCTTGCCTGCGTCACTCACGGCTCCTGCATGGTAATCCCGAATGACAGTTTCGACCCTTTCCTGACGCTGCAGACCGTCGAGGAGGAGCAATGCACCGGCCTGCATGGCGTGCCGACCATGTTCATCGCGATGCTGGATCATCCGGACTTCAGCCGCTTCGACCTTTCGAGCCTGCGCACCGGCATCATGGCCGGGTCGCCCTGCCCCATCGAAGTCATGCGGCGTGTCGTGAGCGAGATGCATCAAGGCGAAATCACCATCGCCTACGGCATGACCGAGACGAGCCCGGTCAGTTTCCAGAGTTCGACGTCCGATCCGCTGGAGCGGCGTGTTTCCACGGTCGGGCGCATTCACCCGCATCTGGAGGTGAAGATCGTGGATGCGGATGGCAAGGTCGTGCCGCGCGGCGAAAAGGGCGAATTGCTGACGCGCGGCTACAGCGTCATGCGCGGCTACTGGAACGACGCGGAAAGTTCAGCCGGCGCCATTGACGATGCGGGCTGGATGCACACGGGAGACCTCGCGACCATAGACGAGGAAGGTTATTGCAACATCGTTGGGCGCATAAAGGACCTCATCATTCGCGGCGGCGAGAATATCTACCCGCGTGAGATCGAAGAGTTCCTGTTTGCCCATCCGGCGATCAGCGACGTCCAGATATTCGGCATTCCGGACCGGAAGTTCGGCGAAATCATCTGCGCCTGGGTCAAGCTGCACAAGGACGCACAACTGTCCGAAGAGGACCTCAGCGAATATTGCCGGCGGCGGATCGCGCATTACAAGGTTCCGGCGCATATCCGCTTCGTGGATCAGTTTCCGATGACCGTGACCGGCAAAATCCAGAAATTCGTCATGCGACAGGCCATGATAGAAGAACTGGAACTGCAGGAAATCAGAACGGCGTAATTATGCCGTCGTGTCCGGAGTCATATTCTCCAGGAGCGGGATGTTTGTAAGTTGTCCCGCCGTCCCGCTCCCAGATTTTGTCTGAATATGATCATGTCCGAAGCCGCTCCCACTTTTTCGGAACCATGTTCTAATATTTTCGCTCCCGCCGGCTTGCAAAGCGAAACCGAGAATGCATATTACGTAAACGTAAGATTTTTGGGAGAGTTTCCATGGAAGAACTGATCGCACGCATCACCTCCAAAGTTGGCATCGATGCGGCAACGGCAGAAAAGGCAGTCGGCATGATCCTCGCCTTCCTGCAGAAGGAAGGTCCGGAGGCAGAAGTCCAGAAGCTTCTCGCAGCATTTCCGGGCGCTGAAGAAGCGATTTCGCAGGTCAAGGGCGGCGGCTTCCTGTCCGGTCTGATGGGCGGCGTGATGGGTCTGGGCTCGCAGCTCATGGGCGCTGGCCTCGGCATGGGCGAGATTTCCGGCGTCGCCAAGGAGACCATCCGCTTTGCCAAGGAAAAGGCCGGCGACGAACCCGTCGATGCCGTTATCGGCGCGATCCCGGGCCTCGGCCAGTTCGTCTGACCAACCTTGCATTTTTCGATAAAGGCCCCGGTTTCCGGGGCCTTTTTGCATCATTACTCCCGGCAGAACCATCCTTCGCCGCAGGTCCCACAATCTCCACACGCCAATACAAAACAATAGTAATTAAGTCATGTTTTTCACGATAACGTGAAGCCCATGTAATAATCCCACTAATCCTGGATGATACTTGCCGCATTGGAGATTTAACCGGTGCGATGATTGCAATGTCCCGGATTGTATCGGATATTTGAACCAAGGGACGAAATCTGTTCAATTTTTAAACGCGGAGGATCGCATGCGTTTGTTTTTCCTGACTGTCAGTTCTGCTGCTGTATTGGTCGCCGGTGTAGCACAGGCTGACGTCACAGCCGATCGTCAGGCAATCATGAAGGACCTTGGCCGTTCTGTCGGCTCGATTGCTCCCATGGTCAAGGGCGAGAAGCCTTTCGACGCCGCCGCCGCACTTGCGGCGCTGGAAAAGATCGACGCCGACGCCAAGAAAATGGACGTGGACACGCTTTTCCCTGCCGGTTCCGATCAGGGCGACACGGAAGCCTCGCCAAAAATCTGGGAAAACAAGGACGATTTCGTCAAGCACGTTGAAAAATTCCGCACAGACGCCTCGGCTGCATTGGCTGCCAAGCCGCAGGATCTGGATGCGCTGAAGTCCGCCTTCCAGCAGGTTGCAGCCAATTGCGGTTCCTGCCATCAGGTCTATCGCGTCAAGAAGAACTGATCTTCACGGTTGACACCGCGCGCACCGGACGGAAACATTCGGTGTGCAAAAGCATTTCCAGCTGGGTGCGGTGCTGCTCCGGCGCTTCCGCGCATTGAAGCTGGCGTGCTGAATGACAGCCATAAGAGCGGTCCCCAATCGTCGGAACCGCCAGACGGGAACGGATGAAATGGTCCGAAAACTGGCATATGTCGCAGGCGCCGTGGTCGTCCTTGGAGCTGCAGCTTTCTGGATTCTGACCACGCCGCAGAAGGTGAGCCAAACCGTTCTGGATGCGATGGAACCGGGCGATCCGGTCAAGGGCGAACAGGTTTTCTGGGCGGGCGGCTGCGCCTCCTGCCACGCGGCCCCCGGTGCAACCGGCGATGCGCGCAAGGTTCTGGCGGGCGGGCACGAACTGGTTTCGGATTTCGGGACGTTCATCGCGCCCAATATCTCCCCGTCCGAGCAGGGGATCGGCACCTGGACGATCCATGATTTCGCCAGTGCGATGCTGAAAGGCGTCGGCAAGCAGGACGAACATCTTTATCCGTCGTTCCCCTATACATCCTATACCAGAATGCAGCCGCAGGACGTGGCCGATCTCTTCGCTTTCATGAAAACGCTGCCGCCGTCCGACAATGCAACGGCGCCGCACAGGCTTTCTTTTCCGTTCAATATCCGGCGCGGGCTGGGCCTCTGGAAACAGCTGTACCTGTCAGACCAGCCCGTGGTGGAAATCGCAAATGCCTCCGATCAGGTGAAGCGCGGCCAGTATCTGACCGAGGCCCTTGGCCATTGTGGTGAATGCCACACGCCGCGCAATGTCATCGGAGGGCTGGACAAGGGCCAGTGGCTCGCAGGGGCATTATCGCCCGAGACCGGCAGCGACGGGAAAAGAGGCGTTGTGCCGAACATCACGCCGGGCGAAGCAGGCATTGGCGGCTGGAGCGAGAAAGACATCGCCTATGCGCTGCAGAGCGGCTTCACCCCGGATTTCGATTCGCTCGGCGGATCGATGACCGATGTGGTTGCGAACATGGCCCATCTCGCCGAAGCGGATCGCAATGCCATTGCCGCCTATCTGAAAGCCATTCCGGCGCATCCGAACGGCTATCCGGCCCGCTGAGGTCCAATTGCAAGCTGCGCCCGTCAGTTCGTTCAGGGCTTTTCCTTGTCGTGACGACAAGCGGTGTTTATATGCTTGAGTTCGTTTCGATCTGATTGAATCAGATCGAAACGAACTCTAAACTCTTTTATTGAAAGCATAATCTTATCGATCCTCGTTTCACTCCGATCGGATTATGCTCTAAAGTGAGTTGAACAGAGGGAGCAAGCCGCCTGATGACTGCCGAAGACGCTATTTTTCTTGGCGCGAGCCGCAAGCCAGACGACTCTTACCAGCAGCCGGAATATCTAGCGCTGAAATACGGCAACCGTCACGGTCTCGTCACCGGCGCTACCGGCACCGGCAAAACGGTCACGCTGCAGGTTCTGGCCGAAAGCTTTTCGGCGGCAGGCGTTCCCGTTTTCTGCGCTGACATCAAGGGCGACCTTTCCGGCATCGGCGCGGTCGGCGTTCAAAATGAGGGGCTCCTCAAGCGTGCGGCGGAGATCAAGCTCGACCCGTATGAAATGCGCGCAGCCCCTGTAATCTTCTGGGATATTTTCGGCGAACAGGGTCATCCTGTCCGCGCAACCATTTCCGAAATGGGACCGCTGCTGCTGTCTCGCCTGATGAACCTGACCGACGCGCAGGAAGGCGTGCTGAACATCGCTTTCCGTCTGGCGGACGAAGAAGGCCTGTTGCTTCTGGACCTCAAGGACCTGCAGGCGATCCTTGCAGAGATGGCGGAGCGCTCGGCAGAGCTTTCCGGAAAGTACGGCAATGTGAACAAGACCTCGGTCGGGGCGATCCAGCGTTCGCTTCTGGTTCTCGACCAGCAGGGCGGTTCGAAATTCTTCGGGGAACCGGCGCTCAAGATTTCGGACCTGATGCGCACCACCACCGACGGGCGTGGCGTGGTGAGCGTGCTCGCCGCCGACAAGCTGATGATGAGCCCGCGGCTTTATTCCACCTTCCTGCTCTGGCTGATGTCGGAACTGTTCGAGGAGTTGCCCGAAATCGGCGATCCCGACAAGCCGAGGCTGGTCTTCTTCTTCGATGAAGCCCACCTTCTGTTCGACGAAGCGCCCAAGGCGCTGATCGATCGCGTGGAGCAGGTTGTGCGCCTGATCCGTTCCAAGGGCGTCGGCGTCTATTTCGTGACGCAGAACCCGCTCGACGTGCCGGAAACGGTCCTGGCGCAGCTTGGCAATCGCGTGCAGCACGCGCTTCGCGCCTATACGCCGCGCGAGACCAATGCCGTGAAGACCGCAGCCGACACGTTCCGCCCGAACCCGGATTTCAACACGTTTCAGGCGATCACCAATCTTGCCACGGGTGAAGCGCTGGTTTCCACCTTGCAGGAAAAAGGCGTGCCTTCCATCGTGCAGCGCACGCTCATCCGCCCGCCCTCTTCACGCATCGGGCCGCTGACGCCGGAAGAACGCGCGAAGATCATCGCGGCAAGCCCGGTCGCCGGACAGTACGATCAGGCCGTGGACCGCGATTCCGCTTTCGAAATGCTGGCCCGCAAGGCGCAAAATGCAGCGGCGGCCCAGCAAAAGACCAAGGAAGAGGAAGAAGGCGGCGGCGGCATCTTTGGTGAGCTCGCCGGTACGGTGCTCGGCACCGGTCGCCGCTCCGGCCGCCAGACGGTGGCGGAAGCAGCCATGAAATCCGTCGTCCGCTCGGTCGGCAATTCGCTCGGGCGTGCGCTCGTGCGCGGGATCCTCGGCAGCTTCAAGAGGTAATTTAAGGCAGTAAGGCAGTAAGGCAGTAAGTGAAATAGGGCAGAAGGTTTCAGTCAAGCAAACATATTGCCGTACTGCCTTACTGCCCTATTCCCCTAACCTTACATCACCAGAATGGGTGCCTTTGCCGGAACACGATCATAGAGATCGATGATGTCCTGGTTCAGGAAGCGGACGCAGCCCGAGGAAACTGCCTTGCCGATTGACCACCATTCCGGGTTGCCGTGCAGGCGGTACAGCGTGTCCTTGCCGTCCTGGAAAATATAGAGCGCGCGGGCGCCAAGCGGGTTCTTGAGACCCGGAGCCATGCCGCCATTCTTGGCGCTATACTGCACCAGTTCCGGCTGGCGGGCGACCATTTCATCCGGCGGAGTCCAGCGCGGCCACTGGCGCTTGTACTGGATCACGGCGCGGCCCGACCATGCAAAGCCTTCGCGGCCAATCCCGACGCCGTAGCGCATTGCCTGACCGTTTTCGAGGACCAGATAGCAGAAGCGGTTGGCCGTATCGATGACGATCGTACCCGGCAGTTCGCCGGTCGGATCCTGCACCACCTGGCGCAGGAAGCGCTTGTCCATCTTCTGGATCGGGATTGCCGGAAGCATGAAGCCGCCATCTTCAACGGCGGCGTACATCTGCGCCCAGCCGCCATAGGATGAATCGACATTGGCCTGCGGGGTGCGGTTAATCGGGTTGCCCGACTGATCCACATCGATAATTGGAACATTCTGCCCCAACTGAGCGCAACCGGCCAGGCCGGCGGCCGCTGTTGCTGTCATTGCCGTCAGAAAGGAACGGCGGGTAAGGGTCGTTTGCATATGAAAACCAGTTTAGTGACGGGAGGAGTTACAGATACACATTCAGGGTTAACGAATTGCGACCCGACCAAATTGTGGCAGATACGCAGTGGGCGGTGAAAACGGCCTGAAACGGCTGTTTCCGGTGTTTGGTTGCACGGAAAACGCCCGAAAATTGTGGCGTACACCCGTTCTTAATGCGGCCTAATCGTGGCGAAGGCCCACCAGCATGGCTCGTGTTGCAGCCGCGACACAATTTTGGGTGCAGCGGCCAGCTTTCGATAAATTCGGCAAGTTCAAATTTTAGTGAAAACTCAATCGAGCAGTTGGAGGCTTGGCAAAATGAGCGCCGGAGCGAACTCCTTATATTCGTCGGGCTGGTTGGAACGGTTGATCCAGACCCCGCGCATGCCGAACCGCACCGCGCCCGCCACGTCCCAGCGGTTCGAAGACTGGAACGAGATGGCCGACGGATAAAGCCGCCAGTGGAGGGTGATGAGTTCATAGACTGCCGGCGCGGTCTTGTACTTCCTGACTTCATCGACCGAAATCACGTCGTCGAGCAGAACATCGAGCGCAGCCGAACGGACAGCGGATTCCAGCATTGCGGGCGATCCGTTGGAGAGAATGGCGAGCCTTGCGCCCTTCTCTTTCAGGCCTTTGAGGGCCGCGGGCACTTCCGGATAGCAATCAAGCTTCCAATAGGCATCGAGCAGGTCATTGCGTAGCCCGGGATCGACGGAAGGGTAGCGCGCAAATGCGAAATCAAGCGAATCCTCGGTGAGTTTCCAGAAATCGCTATAGGCGCCCATCAGGCTCAGCACCCAGGAATATTCGAGCTGCTTTGCGCGCCACAGTTCGGAAAATGCCCGTCCGTCCGGCCCGGCCTTCTCCGCATGCCGCCGCACCGCCGAATGGACATCGAACAATGTGCCATAAGCGTCGAAGACATAAGAACTGTGGGACACCATTTCCTCCTGTGAGGGTCCGCCCGCATCGCGAAGCGTTAGAGCGCGTTTCGATCTGATTGGATCAGACTGGCGCTCTAATCAATTGTTTTTGACCCGCATCTTATCCGAAAACCGTTTCACACTTTTCGGGATGCGCTCTAAATCGAGAATTACGCCATCCTACTGTGATTTCAATAATAATTCATTGTCTTGAAGCTGAATTGCTCAATCACGCCATTGCCGCCCGCACCGATGCGGCCTATGTAGATTCCGCACACAAGTTTTGAGGCAGCATCTGTTCGGCCCGCCGCTGGCTGCCCATGTAAGCCGAATGACAAGAGGAGAGTTTCCAATGGCTTTCGAACTGCCCGCCCTGCCGTATGACTACGACGCCCTTGCGCCTTTCATGTCGCGCGAGACGCTTGAACTTCACCACGACAAGCACCATCAGGCCTATGTCACAAACGGCAACAAGCTGCTCGAAGGCTCCGGCCTCGAAGGCAAGAGCCTGGAAGAGATCGTCAAGGAAAGCTACGGGACGAACCAGGGCCTCTTCAACAATGCCGGCCAGCACTACAACCACATCCAGTTCTGGAAATGGATGAAGAAGGGCGGCGGCGGCAAGAAGCTGCCGGGCAAGCTTGAAAAGGCAATCGAGTCCGATCTTGGCGGCTACGACAAGTTCCGTGAAGATTTCATCGCCGCCGGTGTCGGCCAGTTCGGTTCGGGCTGGGCCTGGCTGTCGGTCAAGAACGGCAAGCTCGAAATCTCCAAGACCCCGAACGGCGAAAACCCGCTCGTTCACGGCGCAACGCCGATCCTCGGCGTCGACGTGTGGGAACACTCCTACTATGTCGATTATCGCAACCTGCGTCCAAAATACCTCGAAGCCTTCGTCGACAATCTCATCAACTGGGAATTCGTCGAAGAGCTGTATGAAAAGGCCTGATGCCTTTCCTGTGAGAATAAGAAAAACCCCGGTTTTGCCGGGGTTTTTTGTTGCCTTCAGTCCTTGATCACCTGCACGCCCACATGCCGTGCGCGTCCCGCACCCCATCCGGCGATGGCGGCACCCAGTCCCAGCAGGGCGAAGAACGCCCCGCAAGCAGCAAAGCTGCCAGTCGCGCTGTGGATCATGCCGACGATCAGCGGACCGATCGCGGCCAGCGTATAGCCGACGCATTGCGCCATGCCGGACAGATGTGCCGCCGTGTGCGAATCCGGGGCGCGCAGCACGATCACCATCATCGCGGCTGCGATGAGACCGCCCTGCCCGATGCCCTGAATGACCGCCAGCACCCAGTATGTCCATTGCGGCAGGTAGAGAAATCCGATCAGCGGCAAGGCTGCGCAAGCGCAGAGAGCGACATTGAGCCAGCTCTGGTTCTTCTGACGCGTGGCGATGGAAGGCACGGCGAGACAGGTCACCACCTGCACCATGATCGAAAAGGAAACGAGGCCGCCTGCCGCCTTGGGGCTCAGGCCCTGCTCGCGCAGGATCGGCGCCAGCCATCCGAAAACGATATAGGCGGTGGAGGATTGCAACCCCATGAACAGCGTCACCTGCCAAGCCAGCCTGTCCTTCCAGAGCCCGATCACGCGGAAGCCCGAATGGGCCACATTGTGCCTGGCGCGCAAGGCCTGCGGCAGCCACAGAAGCAGCACAAGTGCCGCCGGAACGGCCCAGAATGCCAAAGCGAGGTTCCACGAGCCGCCGAGCAACCCCTTGATGGGAATGGTGAAACCGGCTGCGGATGCAGCGCCGCCGCACAATGCCATCGTATAAAGGCCGGTCATGATGGCGGCTGTCTTCGGAAAGTCGCGCTTGACGACGCCCGGCAGCAGAACATTGCCTGTGGCAATGGCGGCACCAGCGAGCGCGGCGCCGATATAGAGCCAATAGAAGGGACCGAAGCCGCGAATGGCGGTGCCGATTGTGAGCACGGCCAGCACGACAAGCAGGACACGCTCCGCACCGAAGCGCTGCGCCATCCGCGGCGCAAACGGCGCGAAGACACCGAGACAGATGACCGGCAGCGTGGTCAATATGCCGGCTGCGACCGACGACATGCCCGTCGCCTCAATGATTTCTGGCAAGAGCACGGAAACGCTGGAGAATACCGGCCGCAGATTGGCGGCGATGAGCACGAGGCTCAAGCCCAGCAAGATGCGCATCGCCTTGCTGGGCGGCTGCTGGACGGGCGGCGGCGGGACGCTGTCCGCCTCCGCATCGACCAGCGCATCCGGCTGCATTGCCTCGTTTTCTGCCGTGTCCGACAGGGCTGTATTTGTGTGGCTCATGATGCGAGCAACCTTTCAAGTTCTTCAATCAGGGGCGCCATGAAACGGCGAACGGTTGCTCCGGCCTTGTCGGGATCGCCCGAAGCGATGGCCTCGACGATCTGGCGGTGCGCTTCATCGCTCGGCTCGGGCAGTTCGCCATTGAGCGTGGCTTCTATGGATTCGCGAATGGAGGCGGAGAAAAAGGCATAGACCTCGATGAGGGCGTTATTGCCCGAGGCCGCGACGATGGCTTCATGGAAGGCAAAGTCTCGCCCCACGAAAGTTTCGCAGTCGAGTTCGTCGCGACTGCCCCGCTGCGCCAGCATTTTTTCAAGATGCGCAAGCCCCTTCCGCGTGATGCGCAAGGCGGCAAGACGGGCCGCTTCGGTTTCCAGAACTGCCCGGGTCTCAAAACGGTCGCGCAGGCTGGTGTGGCGAATGCGGTCCAGGCTGCGAGCCGTGTCCGCCGTCGAGCGGACATAAGTTCCTGAGCCCTGCCGGGTTTCCAGCATGCCCTGCGCGACCAGCGCCCGCACGGCCTCGCGCACCGTGCCGCGGCTGACGTCGAGCGTTGCGGAAAGTGCCGCTTCATTGGGCAGCTGGTCGCCGACCGACCAGCGTCCCGACATGATTTCCGCACGCAATGCCTGCGTGGCCGAATCCGTCAGGGTCTTGCGGGATATTGCCTTCATAGCTCCACCAAAGTCATCTGATGACTTGATGAATTAGACCTGCGGAAGGAAGCTGTCAACCGTCATGCAGAAAGCCGATTGCGGACTGGAAACCGCTGCCGCATTCCGTTAACAATTTTCGCGCACAGTGCCCATAATTCAGCTGCCCGAAATTTCGGGCCAGACTCCAGGTGCCAGTATGATCACACTCTACAGCCTTTCCGGTGACCACCTCGAACAAGTGGAGGTCGAGCCGGGCACCCCCTTGCCCGAGAATGTGATCTGGATCGACCTGTTCGCTCCCGGCGTCAACGAGGACAGCATTGTCGAAGCATGGACGGGCATTTCGATCCCGACGCGCGAGGACATGACGGAAATCGAGGAATCGAGCCGCTTCTACATGGAAACCGGCGCGCAATATCTGACCGTTCCGATCCTGCACGCGGTCGATCTCGATCATCGGGAGCTGGCGCCCGTCACCTTCATCCTACACGGCTCACGACTGATAACCGTGCGCTATGCCAATCCAAAATCCTTCACCACCTATATTCTGCGCTCGACCAAACCGGGCAACGGCCTCATTTCAGCCAAATGCTCGGGCCTTTCGATCATGCTCGGGATCACCGAAGCCACGACGAACCGGCTGGCCGATATTCTGGAAGGCGTGGCAGGCAAGATCGATGCGGCTTCGCATTCCATCTACCGCCGCCAGCCCAAGGCGCGCCCGATGACGACGCAGGACTTCCGGCATATACTGACCCAGATCGGCGGACAGGGAACCTTTCTCTCGCGGATGCGGGAAAGCCTTGCAGGCATCAGCCGCATGCTGGTCTATCTGTCGGCCACCAGCAATCCGGCTTCGGGCAAGAAGGAAACGCGCAGCTGGATCAAGTCGCTGGAGCGCGACACCCAATCGCTGACCGCCTATGTGGATTTCCTATCCAACAAGGTTACCTTCCTGCTCGATACGATCGTCGGCCTCATCTCGGTCGAGCAAAACGCCATCATCAAGATTTTCTCGGTGGCGGCAGTTGGCTTCATGCCGCCGACGCTGGTTGCTTCCATCTACGGCATGAACTTTTCCTTCATGCCGGAACTGCATTCGCCTTGGGGCTACCCGATGGCGCTTATCCTGATGGTCGCCTCTGCCCTGCTACCGCTCTATTATTTCCGCCGCAAAGGCTGGCTGTAGCTTGTAGTGACAAGAGGCGCACGCCATGTTATATCAAGCGTTATAACATAGGAGAACCGCCATGAATGTGACCCTGCGCAAGATCGGCAATTCCGATGGTGTGATCCTGCCTAAGGAAGTGCTGGAGCGGCTCAACCTCCAGACCGGAGACAAGCTCCAGGTGATCGAAACACCGAACGGCCTGACGCTGGAGCCTGTTGACGATACTTTCGAGCGGCAGATGGAAGCTGCCCGTAAAGTGATGGACAAGTACAAGGTCGCCTTGCAAAAGCTCGCCGAATGAACTGGCGTTTTCTTTCGCGACGCGTCGTTGAGGCAATCCACATCGAACAACTGCAACGCCACGGCGGCGCTCAAGGGCTTCGTGATGAGAATGCTCTTGAGTCTGCCCTGGCTCGCGCGCAGAACAAACAGGTTTATGGCCAACCTGATCATGCGGAAATCGCAGCAGCCTATGTTTTCGGAATAGGCCGCAACCATGCTTTCGTAGATGGCAACAAGCGCACCGCTATCGTTACCGCTGTTACGTTTCTGCTCGTCAATGGCTATGCACTGACCGCAGACGACGGATTGCTTTACAGTTTCACGATGGGCATTGCTTCCGGCGAGATTGATGAAGCTGGCGCGACCGCTTTTTTCCGTGACCATACAGTCGCGATAGAAGAAGTCTAAACTGTCGTCAGCGACAGGATTTCCCATTCGACATTGTTGATTTTCACGACATCACCGACCGGCTTGCCGAACAGCAGGATGGCGACAGGCGCGACATGGGAGATCTTGCCGTTTGACGGGTCGGCCTCGTCCTCGCCCACGATGGTCCAGCGACGGACCTTGCCATCATCCAGATTTTCCAGTTCCACGGTCATGCCGAAACGCACGACATCGCTATCGGCAGCGGGAACCGAAAGCTCGGCGTTTTCTCGCCGCGCCGTCCAGTAGCGCAGATCACGCGAAATGCGCGCAACCGCTGAACGCTCGCCGGCGACATTGGCATCCGCCAGCTCGCGTTGCAGCCGGGCGATTTCATCCTCGATCATCTTCAGCCCCGTCGGCGTGACGAGGTTGCGATACGGGCTTACAGGGCGCTCGCCAAGGTCGGTCGGCGCATCATCCTGTTCTTTGGTGAAAGCTCTGCTCATCATTTCAATGTAAGCAAGCGCACCCCGTCCGGCAAGCCTCCCCCATTACCCGCCCGCTTCTGCGACGCGTAAACGCATGATTTCCATGGCGGGTTTTTATTGATTGATGAGTCAATCAAAGATAGACTGCACTGGAATTAGCCTGAGAACGGACCAGAATTATGCCCAAGATCGGGATGGAGCCCTTGCGGCGGCGCGAGCTGATCGATGCCGCCATCCGCACAATCGGCCAGCGCGGTTCGCTGGATGTGACCGTCGCGCAGATCGCGCATGAGGCGGGGGTTTCGCCCGCGCTTGCGCATCATTATTTCGGCGGCAAGGACAAGCTCATTCTGGCCACGATGCGGCATCTGCTGCGCGAACTGGGGCAGGATCTCAACGCGGCCATCGGACAGGCGGAGACGCCGCAGGCGCGTATCGCCGCCATCATCGCAGTCAATTTTTCCGCCTCGCAGTTCACGCAGGAAACGATTGCAGCCTGGCTGACCTTCTATGTGCATGCGCAGCAGTCGGAAGATACGCGGCGACTCTTGCGCATCTATGCGCGCCGCCTTCATTCGAATCTGGTTTTCGCGCTGGAGCAGCTCACGAGCCGCGAACAGGCGCACCGCATCGCCGAGGGCGCGGGAGCGATGATCGACGGCCTCTATATCCGCCATGCGCTCGGCGCCGATGCGCCGGATGCAGCCAAGGCCACGGCACTTGTGGAAGATTACATCGCGGTTCAGCTTTCAAGCCCACTTCTGGAAGGGCCTTCGGGGGGGAAATGAGTATGGAAGCGGATTTCGTCATCATCGGCTCCGGCTCCGCCGGATCGGCCATGGCCTATCGCCTGTCGGAAGACGGCCGCTATTCGGTGATCGTCATCGAATATGGCGTACCGGATGTCGGGCCGCTGATCCAGATGCCGGCGGCGCTGTCCTTCCCCATGAACATGGAGACCTATGACTGGGGCTTTTCCACCGAGCCGGAGCCGCATATTGGCGGGCGCAGCCTCGTGACGCCGCGCGGCAAGGTGCTGGGCGGTTCGTCCTCGATCAACGGCATGGTCTATGTGCGCGGCCACGCCCGCGACTACGACCACTGGTCGGAAAGCGGTGCGCGCGGCTGGGCCTATGCCGATGTGCTACCCTATTTCAAGCGCATGGAAAATTCGAGCGGCGGTCAGGAAGGCTGGCGCGGCACCAGCGGCCCGCTCTATATCCAGCGCGGCAAGCGCGACAATCCGCTGTTTCATGCCTTTGTCGAGGCCGGTCATCAGGCGGGTTTCGAAGTGACGGAAGATTATAATGGCGAGAAGCAGGAAGGTTTCGGCCCGATGGAGCAGACGATCCATAATGGTCGTCGCTGGTCCGCCGCCAATGCCTATCTGAAGCCCGCGCTCAAGCGCCCGAATGTCAGGCTGGTCAAGGGGTTGGCGCGCAAGATCGTGCTTGAGGGCAAGCGTGCGGTTGGCGTCGAGATCGAGGCAGGCCGCACCTTTTCGACCATCCGTGCGCGGCGCGAGGTCATCATTGCCGCCTCGTCGATCAATTCGCCAAAGCTTTTGATGCTTTCCGGCATCGGGCCTGCCGCGCATCTGAAAGACCATGGCATCGAAGTGGTTGCCGACCGTCCCGGCGTCGGCCAGAACCTGCAGGACCATCTGGAAGTCTATATCCAGCAGGAATGCACGCAGCCGATCACGCTCTATTCCAAGCTGAACCTGTTTTCGAAAGCCAGGATCGGCGCGGAATGGCTGTTCTTCAAGACGGGCGACGGCGCGACCAATCATTTCGAATCCGCAGCTTTCGTGCGCTCGAAGGCCGGCGTGGAATATCCCGATATCCAATATCATTTCCTGCCGGTCGCCATCCGCTATGACGGCAAGGCGGCAGCGCAGTCGCACGGTTTTCAGGCCCATGTCGGGCCGATGCGATCAAAATCACGCGGCAGCGTGACGCTTCGTTCGGCCAATCCGCGCGAAAAGCCGGTCATCAAGTTCAACTACATGTCGCATGAGGACGACTGGGCCGATTTCCGCCATTGCGTGCGGCTGACGCGGGAAATCTTCGGACAGGCGGCGTTCGATCCTTATCGCGGCGCGGAAATCCAGCCGGGCGCGCAGGTCCAGAGCGACGATGAAATCGACAAATTCATCCGCGAGCATGTCGAAAGCGCCTTCCATCCGTGCGGCACCTGCAAAATGGGTGCGGTTGACGATCCGATGGCCGTAGTCGATGCTGAATGCAAGGTGATCGGTGTCGAAGGCTTGCGCGTTGCGGATTCATCCATCTTCCCGCGCATCACCAATGGTAATCTCAACGGCCCGTCGATCATGGTCGGCGAAAAGGCATCCGATCATATTCTTGGCCGCACGCCGCTGGCGCGCTCCAATCAGGAACCATGGATCAACCCGAGGTGGCAGGTTGCGGACCGCTGACGCGGTCCAACGAGTGGGGCAGTAAGGCAGTAGGGGAATATGTCAGCTCGTGTTCCCGCGCTTAACAACATACTGCCCTACTGCCTTACTGCCCTACCCCCTATTCCCTTAAACAAGGAACCAGAAATGAAAGCACAACCCAAAGCCTCGCACTTCATCGGCGGCGCATTCGTGGAAGACAAGGCAGGAAAGCCTTTGCCGGTCATCTATCCGGCGACGGGTGAAGAGATCGCCAAGCTTTATTCCGCCACGCCCGGCGTGATCGAGGCAGCTTATGCGGCGGCGCTGAAAGCGCAAGGCGAATGGGCCGCGCTGAAGCCCGTCGAGCGCGGACGCATCCTGCGCCGCACGGCGGAAATCCTGCGCGAGAAGAACAAGAAACTGTCGAAGCTCGAAACGCTCGACACTGGGAAGGCGCTTCAGGAAACGCTGGTGGCGGATGCTGCTTCAGCCGCCGATGCGCTGGAGTTTTTCGGCGGCATCATTTCCGGTTTCAACGGCGAGTTCGTGGAACTGGGCGGCTCGTTTGCCTATACGCGCCGCGAAGCGCTCGGCATCTGCGTCGGCATCGGCGCGTGGAACTATCCCATCCAGATCGCCGCGTGGAAATCCGCGCCTGCGCTTGCCATGGGCAATGCCTTCATCTTCAAGCCGTCAGAAAACACGCCGCTTTCGGCTCTGGCGCTGGCCGAAGCCTACAAGGAAGCCGGATTGCCCGACGGGCTGTTCAATGTCGTGCAGGGCTTCGGCGATGTGGGTGCCGCACTCGTCAACCATCGCCTGACGGCCAAGGTTTCACTGACCGGCTCCGTGCCGACCGGCAAGCGCATCATGGCGCAAGCGGGCGAACATCTGAAAAACGTCACGATGGAACTTGGCGGCAAGTCCCCGATCATCGTGTTTGACGATGCCGACCTTGAAAGCGCCATTGGCGGCGTGATGCTCGGCAATTTCTATTCGACGGGTCAGGTCTGCTCGAACGGCACCCGCGTCTTCGTCCACAAGAACGTGCGCGAACGCTTTATCGAACGGCTGGTCGAACGTACACGCAAAATCCGCATTGGCGACCCGCTGGACGAAGCGACCCAGATGGGGCCGCTCGTCAATGCAGCCCAGCGCGAGAAGGTTCTCTCCTATATCGAAAAGGGCAAGGCGGAAGGCGCAACCCTTGCGTATGGCGGCGGCATACCGAAGCTGCAAGGTTTCGATAAGGGCTATTTCATCGAGCCGACCATCTTCACGGATGTGACAGACGACATGACCATCGCCCGCGAGGAAATCTTCGGGCCGGTGATGAGCGTGCTGGAATTTGTCCATGAGGATGAGGTGATTGCCCGCGCCAATGATAGCGAATTCGGTCTGGCGGCGGGCGTGTTTACCGCAGACATTGCACGGGGCCATCGCGTCATCGGCCAGATCAAGGCCGGGACATGCTGGATCAACGCCTATAACCTGACGCCGGTGGAAGTGCCCTTCGGCGGCTACAAGCAGTCCGGCATCGGACGCGAGAACGGCATCGCCGCTCTGGCGCATTACAGCCAGATCAAGACCGTCTATGTGGAGATGGGCAAGGTCGACAGCCCTTATTGATCGCTGAACCGGGTCCGTGGAACCGAAACCGGTCCCGCGGACTTGGGAGCGCAGTCATAACGGTAGAGCTGTGGCGATGGCACCGCGCGCGGATAGACGATGGCGCGCCGTGACGGCTGGCCCACAGGGTTTGCCAAGGGCATGGCCCAGCCGGGCCGTGCAGCTGCATCTGGAGCGCCCGTTCCCTGCATCGGCACGCGCCGGCATTCCAGCCCGAAATCGCTCTGCAGCCCTGTTGCGGAGGCAACGTGAGTGCAGCCGAACAGGGCGAGCAAAAAAGTAAAAACCAGCCTCATATTGCGATAACTTTCAAACACAATAAATAGTTTCAAACCTTCTCATATTCAATGAATGCTCTATAGAAATAGCCTGCGGAAAGAGCCGAACATATTTGGCGAGATTACCTGTTAATAGCTATTAGTGAAACGATTTCTGACCTTGCAGGACGGCACCATAACTGACCTTATAGAAATAACTACAATTATATTAGGTTGCAATTATATATTACAAAATAATGAAACTGTAATCATGGAAAGTTATATAGACAATCCTATTTACCGGAAATAAGAATACAACTCCTATTTATTGGCTGGCAACAAATGAGCATATGCCAATGGATATATATTATTTATTTCTAATGAATGATTATTCCCCACATCAATGTTCATGATCTTTGGCTTGACGATTTGCAATGAGCAACGAGACAACAATTTCAACAGACATGATAGAGGACCGGCTGCGCAATGAATTCTGGCGCGCCATCCTGTAGCCCATGTATGAAATCACGGGCGACAGCGACGATTACCAGTTTTCAGGATCAATCGTCGCGCGTTCCATAGGCTCCATTCAAATTGGAGCAACCTCCTTCAATTCACAGCGCTACACGCGTGCGCGAAAGCTCATCGCCAAGAGCGGGCTGAACCACTATGTCCTGCAACTGTGAGCGCGACGAACAACCCACCTTTTCTTTTGTGAATGAGGCCGCGAGATAAGCTCCTTCATCGATAGGAGCGGAATGGAATGGTTGGAGAACGCGCTGATGCCATGCTTGAAGTCATGGATGAAG
>Ga0180222_1000536_pt1 | contig 53814 bp, 49 predicted proteins | sample eDN5th37CKraftOP_FD_151336 | JGI IMG/M metagenome (GOLD analysis project Ga0180222, IMG submission 151336) | Enriched Organic Plus compost microbial communities from Emeryville, California, USA - eDNA 5th pass 37_C Kraft OP (version 2) (version 2) ...
GTTCCTCGTCGGGGAGTTCGTCGCCGACCAGCAGCAGTGGGACTTCCACCAGGCCAAGAAGCGCGCGGGCGGCCGCCTCGAGCCGGGCTTCGCCACGACGGGCCTGTTCCGCGTGAGCCGGCATCCGAACTTCTTCTTCGAGCAGGCCCAGTGGTGGGCTGTCTACGCGATGGGCGCGACCGCGGCGGTGACCGCGGGTCTCGGCCTGTGGGGAGGCGTCGTCAACTGGACGATCGTCGGCCCCGTGCTGCTGACGGTGCTGTTCATCGGCTCGACGATCTTCACGGAGTCCATCACGGCGGCCAAGTACCCCGCGTACGCCGAGTACCAGCGGACCACCTCGATGATCGTGCCGTGGATGCCGCGGCGCGGCGCCCAGCGCGCCGAGCACGCGTAGCGACAGCCCGCTCCCCCCGCGCCCGCCCACGCACCAGCGGGTCAGCCCAGCCGGCCGCCCGACTCGCGCAGATAGCACTCCGCGCACAGCGACTCGTAGGTGACCTCGACGCCGTCGATCGCGACCTGGTCGCCGTCGAACACGAACTTCCCGTCGGCCAGGCGACCGTTGAACAGCGCCTTGCGGCCGCAGCGGCAGATGGTCTTGAGCTCCTCGAGGCTGTGCGCGAGGTCGAGCAGGCGCCGCGAGCCCGGGAAGGCGTGCGTGAGGAAGTCGGTGCGGATGCCGTAGGCGAGCACCGGGACCCCGTCCATCACCGCGATCCGCAGCAGGTCGTCGACCTGCTCCTTCGAGAGGAACTGGGCCTCGTCGACGAGGAGGCAGGCGACGTCGGCGGGGGCGCGGTCGAGGCCCGCGAGCTCGTCGTGGCGGTGCTGCACCCGCGACCGGTGCTCGCCGAACAGGTCGCGGAGATTGTCGTCGGACTCGATGAGGAAGTCGACCGGACGGGTCACGCCGAGGCGGCTGGTGATCTCGTCGGCGCCCTTCGTGTCGATGCGCGGCTTGGCGAGGAGGACGTGCTGCCCGCGCTCCTCGTAGTTGTAGGCGGCCTGCAGGAGGGCGGTCGACTTTCCGGAGTTCATCGCGCCGTATCGGAAGTACAGTTTGGCCACCCGCCGAGTCTAGAGGCGCTCCCAGGGCTCGATCTCCCCCGGCACGACGACGAAGCTCGGCGCGGCCGCCGCGACGGTCGGGACGCGCTCCAGCCACGCGGGCGCGCGCACCGCGACCTTCGCCCGCAGATGCCCGAGCTCGTACGCGAGCTGCCCCTCGGTGACGGGGAGGGCGGGGCTCTCCCGGTGGGGCCGGAGGATGCGGGTCTCGTCGAAGCGGTATCCGCGGGCGGTCGCCTCGTCGCGCAGCACCACGAGGTAGTGCCCGATCGCGGCGAGCGGGTCATCCGCGGCGCGCCAGCGCTCGAGCTGCGGATGCCGCGTGTAGCCGCGGGTTCCGCCGGCGAGCACCTTCTGCGCGAGCAGCGTCTCGCGCCAGTCCGCGATGAGCGCCGCGCGATCCAGTGTCTGCGGATGCAGCGACCAGATCCTCATCGGCCGCCGAAGCCTCCCCCGCCGCCGCCTCCGCCGGAGAACCCGCCGCCGCTGGAGCCGCCCGACGACGACCAGGAGCTGGAGAACGAGCTCGACGACGAGCTGCCGGAGGAGCCGCTCGAGACGGGCGTGACGGCGAGACGACCGACCGACGACGACGCCTTCGTGAGCGATCCGTCGTCCAGGGCCTGGAACAGCGCGACGCGCGTGGTCAGCTCGGTCGCCGGACGCGCGGAGCGGATGATGTCGACCCAGTCGCGCTGCATCCCCCACAGCACCGCATAGGGCAGGAGGCGCTCGTACAGGTTGACGACCTTCGCCCCCGGCGCGTTCAGCGGCTCGCCGTACGGACGCACGCCCGCGGTCACGAGGTCGGCGGTCTGCGGCGCCTGCGCAGCCCGCAGCCGATCCTCCTCGGCGAGGGAGAGGTATGCGCGGATGCCCTCGAGGTAGGTGCGGTGGATGCCGCCCGCCTGGGTGAGCGTCGTCTCCGGCAGCCGGATGAACGGCAGGAGGGGCAGGCCGATGAAGCCGCCGACGATGGCGATGACGTAGAGGAAGTCACCCCAGGTGCCGAGGTCGGCGAGCACGTCGGGCATCCCGGTGAAGATGAGCAGCATCGACAGGATGAAGCCGCCGAATCCGAGCCAGCTGCGCAGCGAGCCGATCCATGCGGGGCGCTTCGCGCGGTAGCCGCGCTGCACGGTGGCCTCGTCGATGCGGCGCACGTAGGTGACCGCCCGGGTGGGAGGATGCCGCGCGAAGGCGCCGAGGCTCATGGTGGCCCCGGGCTTCGCCTTCCGGCCGAACAGGGTGTCGATGACGCGGCGGTCGTCGTGGTCGAGTCCGGACGGGTCGACGAGGACGAGCTCGAAGTCGTCCGGGTCGTTGCGCAGCCCCTCCGCCCGCAGCTCGACGGCGTCACGGACGGCGAGGTCGACGATGTGGGCCGCGAGGGCGCGGGACGGCACACCCAGCACACCCGCGGACAGCGTCGGCGACTCGTCCTCCGGCGGCGTGTACTGCACGATGACCGGAGACCGGTCGGGGTTGCGCCGCAGCAGCGCGCGGATGACGAGCAGGACGGGCGCGCTGAAGACGCCGACGAGCACGCCGAGCACGGGCAGCACCCACTGCCACCACGGGTACGGAGGGGGCGGCGGCGGTGCGAGCGCCGCGAAGGTCCCCTGCGCGAAGCCGATGGCGACCGTGACGTTCTCGTCCGGCCCGAGGCCCGTGTCGGACACCTCGATCATCGGCGCCGACGCGGTGGCCTCGGGATCCCCCGTCGACTGCATGAGCTCGAGCGCCCACGGAGACCCGACGCCGATCGCCCACGCGATGACGTCCTCGGGCCAGGGCTGCCCCGGCCCTGGTCCGCGCACATCGCACTGCTCGGTGGAACCGCGCGGCCCCGTGTAGCAGAACGCCCGCTCGTCGAGCAGTCCCGACGCCGCCGCGGCGTCGATGTGCACGCGGGCGGTGACGCGGCTGAAGGGCTGCCTGTGGTCGGTGCCGACGGTGTCCCAGTAGAACTCGTCGGCGCCGGTGTCGGCGTAGCGGAGCACGACATCCTGCATCGTGTACGAGATCACGTAGGTCTGCGCGCCGTGCACGTACGTGTCGTCCCCGGTGAGGACGTACACCCACTCGTCGTCCTGCTCGGTCCACCACGGGATCACGGCGCCGTCTGCGCCGGTCACGTCGACGACGCGGGTGTCCAGCTCGATCCCCGCCTCCACGAGCGGGAGGCGGCGGACGATGCCCTTGTTCTGATCGGTGTCCGGGAAGCGCGCGACGACGGTCTCGGTCGTGTAGAGGAAGGGCGTGTCCGCGGCTCCCCGCACGAGCCAGTAGTCCGCATCGAAGGAGTCGTAGCTGAAGTCGTCGACGCCCGCCGGCACCGCTCGGGACACCGGCACGCCGGCATCGGCTGCGGAGGCGGGGAGCACGAGCGCGGCCGTCGCCAGCAGCACCGCGCCCAGGCGCAGCATCCATCGCTTCCGCATCCGCCCACTCTAGGCGCGGATGCCGATCAGGCCGTGATGCCGAGGACCTTCGCCGTCTCCTCGAGCGTCTTCTGCGCCGTCTCGGGGTCGGTGTTCAGCGTCGTGCCGTAGCTGGGCACGAGCTCTTTGAGCGCGGGCTCCCACTCGGCCATGCGGTCCGGGAAGCACGTCTTGAGCAGGCCGAGCATGATCGAGACCGCCGTCGACGCCCCGGGCGACGCGCCGAGCAGGCCCGCGATCGAGCCGTCGTCGGAGGCGACGACCTCGGTGCCGAACTGCAGGATGCCGCCCTTCTGCGGGTCCTTCTTCATGACCTGGGCGCGCTGACCGGCCTGGATGAGCGTCCAGTCCTCGTCCTTCGCCGTCGGCATGAACTCCCGCAGACTGTCCACCTTCTTGCGGTGCGTCTTGGTGAGCTCGCCCACGAGGTACTTGATCAACGGGAAGTTCGTGAACGCGACCTTGAGCATCGGCCCGATGTTGCCCGGACGCACCTGCGCGACGATGTCGGTCACGCGGCCCGTCTTGAGGAACTTCGGGCTGAACGTCGCGAACGGACCGAACAGCAGCGAGGCCTCCCCGTCGACGACGCGGGTGTCCAGGTGCGGCACCGACATCGGCGGGGCGCCGACGGATGCCTGCGAGTAGACCTTCGCCTTGTGCTGCGCGACGAGGGCGGGGTTGGTCGTCTTGAGGAACTGACCGCCGATCGGAAAGACGCCGTAGCCCTTGATCTCCGGGATGCCCGAGGACTGCAGGAGCTTGAGCGCCCAGCCGCCCGCACCGACGAACACGAAACGCGCGTTGATCGAGCCCGGGGTCCCGCCGATGCTCCGACGGGTCTTGATCCGCCAGGTGCCGTCCGCGTTGCGCGAGAGCTTGCGCACCTCGGTGTTCTCGTACAGTGACACGCCCTGCGCGCGCAGGTGATGGAAGAGCTGGCGGGTGAGGGCGCCGAAGTCGACGTCGGTGCCGGCGGGCACGCGGGTCGCCGCGAACGGCTCGCCCTTGCGGCGCTTCTGCATGAGCAGCGGCGCCCAATGGTTGATGACGCGGGAGTCCTCGGAGTACTCGATGCCGGCGAACAGCGGCTGCGACTTGAGCGCCTCGTAGCGCTTGCGCAGGTACGAGACGTCCTTCTCGCCGCGGACGAAGGTCATGTGCGGGGTCGCATTGATGAAGGTCTTCGGCTCGCTCAGGACGCCGCGCTCCACGAGCGTCGACCACAGCTGACGGCTCTGCTGGAACTGCTCGTTGATCTGCACCGCCTTGGCGGGATCGACCGAGCCGTCCGGGGCCTCGGGCATGTAGTTGAGCTCGCACAGGGCGGCGTGCCCCGTGCCCGCGTTGTTCCACGCGTTGGAGCTTTCGAGGGCGACATCGTGCAGCCGCTCGAGAGCGACGATGGACCAGTCGGGCTGCAGTTCCTTGAGCAGGGTTCCGAGCGTGGCGCTCATGATGCCGCCGCCGATCAGAACGACATCGACGGTTTCAGTCACACGTCCAGTTTAGGTGCTGGCGCGTGGGCTACCTGCCGGGGCGGCGGATGCCGAACAGGAAGTACGCGGCGGGTCCGATCCAGTTCACCAGGATCACGGGGATCCACGCCGGTTTCGGGCCCTTGACCTCGTCGGCTGTGCGGTGCGCGAGGTCCCAGAATGCGAGGAACGCGAACGCGACCTGGATGACGCCGACGACGGCCAGCCCGACCCGAGGGAGGCCGGCGGGCACTGCGGTGCGGGACGACATGGCAGGAGCCTACGCGTTCGCACCCAGCTTCGCGGCGACGAGCTCAGCGATCTGCACGGCGTTGAGCGCGGCGCCCTTGCGGAGGTTGTCGTTGCTGATGAACAGCGCGAGGCCCTTGCCTTCCGGCGCCGACTGGTCGGCGCGGATGCGGCCCACGTAGCTCGGGTCGTTGCCGGCGGCCTGCAGGGGCGTGGGCACGTCCTCGAGCAGCACCCCGGGGGCGGCGCTGAGGACCTCGCGGGCGCGCTCGGGCGTGATGTCGCGCTCGAACTCCGCGTTGATGCTGAGCGAGTGGCCGGTGAAGACGGGCACGCGCACGCAGGTGCCGGCGACGCGGAGGTCGGGCAGCTCGAGGATCTTGCGGCTCTCGTTGCGGAGCTTCTTCTCCTCGTCGGTCTCGTTGAGTCCGTCGTCGACGAGGTTGCCGGCGAACGGGATGACGTCGAAGGCGATCGGCGCGATGTACTTCTCGGGCTGCGGGAAGTCCACTCCGGCGCCGTCGTGGACGAGCGCGAGCGCGTCCTGCGCGAGAACCGCGTCGACCTGGCCGAGCAGCTCCTGCGCGCCCGCGAGTCCCGAGCCGGACACGGCCTGGTACGTCGACACGATGAGGCGCACGAGACCGGCCTCGGTGTCGAGCGCCTTGAGGACGGGCATGGCGGCCATGGTGGTGCAGTTCGGGTTGGCGATGATGCCCTTGACGGCCTGGTCGATCGCGTGCGGGTTGACCTCGCTCACCACGAGGGGGACCTCGGGGTCCATGCGCCACGCGCTCGAGTTGTCGATGACGGAGGCGCCGGCCTCCGCGAAGCGGGGGGCGTGGGCGCGACTGCCGGTGGCGCCGGCGCTGAAGAGGGCGATGTCGATGCCGGACGGGTCGGCCGTCGCGACATCCTCCACGATGATCGTCGCACCGCCGAACTCGACGGCGGAGCCCGCCGAACGGGCGGTCGCGAACAGGCGCAGCTCCCGGATCGGGAACGAGCGCTCGGCGAGGATGTCGCGCATGACGGTCCCGACCTGGCCGGTGGCGCCGACGACGGCGACGGAGAGTCCTGTATCGGAGAGACGGGTCATGGGAACGTCCTTGGATGGGGCCGGAGTCGGCGGATGTCGCGGGAGGCTCCGATTCTACCGGCGTCGCCACGACCGTCGCCCCGCCCGACCACCACTGTTACCGCCACACGGCGTCGGAATCCTGCCGCGCAGGACGCGGGAGGCGGATGCCGAGGCTCAGCGCCCGGTGCCGGCGTGCACGACCGCCTCGATGTCGCCGTCCAGCCCGTAGGCGGAGTGGACGACGCGAGCGGCCTCGGCGAGGTCGTCGCCGCGCACCACGACCGAGATGCGGATCTCGGAGGTCGAGATCATCTCGATGTTGATCCCGGCGACGCTGAGCGCCTCGAACAGGGTCGCCGAGACGCCCGAGTGGGTTCGCATCCCGGCGCCGACCACGGAGAGCTTGCCGATCTGGTCGTCGTGCACGAGGTTCTGGAACCCGACGTCGATCTGCTCGCCCGCGAGCGCCTTGAGCGCCGCCGACGCGTCGCCCTTGGGCAGCGTGAAGGAGATGTCGGTGCGGCCGGTGCCGGCGGCCGACACGTTCTGCACGATCATGTCGACGTTGGCGCCCGACTTGGCGACGATCTTGAAGATCTCGGCCGCCTTGCCGGGGACGTCCGGCACTCCGATGACGGTGATCTTCGCCTGGCCGAGATCGGTCGCGACGCCGGCGACGATGGGCTCTTCCATGACTTCTCCCTCTTGGCCATCGGGCCGGGACATGCCGGCGCCGAGCACGTACGTGCCGGGTCCGGACGAGAACGTCGAACGGGCGTGGATGAGCACGCCGTGGCGGCGGGCGTACTCCACCGCGCGGATGTACAGGACCTTCGCGCCGTTGGCGGCGAGCTCGAGCATCTCCTCGCTGGAGACGACGTCGAGCTTGCGGGCCTTCGGCACGACGCGCGGGTCGGCCGTGAACACCCCGTCGACGTCGCTGTAGATCTCGCAGACGTCGGCGTCGAGCGCGGCCGCGAGCGCGACCGCCGTCGTGTCGGAGCCGCCGCGGCCGAGCGTCGTGATGTCGCGGGTGTCGGGGTTGAAGCCCTGGAAGCCGGCGACGATGACGATCGCGCCCTCGTCGAGCGCCTCGCGCAGGCGCACCGGCGTCACATCGATGATGCGCGCGGCGCCGTGCTTGCCGTCCGTCTTCATGCCCGCCTGGCTGCCGGTGAACGACCGGGCCTCGTACCCCATCGAGTGGATGGCCATGGCCAGCAGCGCCATGGAGATGCGCTCGCCGCTGGAGAGCAGCATGTCCAGCTCGCGCGGTGCGGGGATCGGCGCGACCTGTGCGGCGAGGTCGAGGAGCTCGTCGGTCGTGTCGCCCATGGCGCTCACCGCGACGACCACATCGTGACCGGCGCGCCGCGCATCGACGATGCGCTTCGCGACGCGCTTGATGCTCTCGGCATCCGCGACGGAGGACCCGCCGTACTTCTGCACGATCAGCGCCACTGTTCCGACTCCCCTGCTTCCGGTCGCCGCCCCGACGACGGGGGCCGGCTGTCACCGCGCCCAACCCACAATCTTACGGATCCGCGCGGGTCCGCCCCGCCATGTGACGGTCGCTAGAGTGACGCTCATGAACGCTGCTGAGCTGGGATGGTCGGAGTTCTTCGTGGCGGTCGCCGGTGCCGCGGCGGCACTGGCGGGTCTCATCATCGTCGCGATGTCGGTCAACATCGAGCGGATCCTCGGGACACGCTCGATCCCGTCGCGCGCCGCGAGCGCGATCGGCGCCCTCGTCCTGGCGGTGGCCGCCTGCTGCCTCGGGCTCGTCCCCGGTCAGCCGCTGTGGGCGCTGGGAGTCGAGGTCCTCGCGGGCGCCGTCCTCCTGTGGGTCCTGTGGCTGATCATGCTCCGCGACGTGCTGGCCGACCGCACCCCGGAGCAGCCGGGGCTGCCGCGATACGCCGCGGCGTTCTTCGCGCCGGCGCTGTTCACCGTCAGCGGCGTCGTGCTGCTGCTGGGCGCCGTGGGCGGCCTGTATTGGCTCGCCGCCGCAGCGGTCGTCTCGATCGTCGCGGGCGTCGTCTTCTCGTGGATCGCGCTCGTCGAGATCCTGCGCTGACCCGTCCGGGCCGGGGAGGGCTCAGCCCGGCGCGGGCGGAAGATCGGCGGGCCGCGCGCGCAGGCGCCCGCCGGTCGCGGCCAGCCAGCAGCCGACGATGACCAGCGGGAAGCCGATGAGCAGCCCCACGGTCAGCTGCTCGCCCATGATGAGCACGCCGAGCAGGATCGCCACGACGGGGTTGACGTAGGTGAACAGCGGCGCGCGCACCGGACCGACCTCGGCGATGAGTGCGAAGAAGACGATGAAGGCGACCGCGGTGCACAGGATGCCGAGCGCGACGAGCGACACCGTGCTGCTGACGGTGGGCACCTCGTGCTGCGTGAGGAGCGCGATCGGCAGGTAGGCGAGGCCGATGACGGCGAGCGAGATCGTCACCGTGCCCAGCGACGGCACGTCGCGGAGCTTGGTCGCGATGATGAACGGCGGAATGGCGTAGAGCAGCGCGACGAGGAGCACTTCGCCCACGGCGATGAGCGCCCCCGGGCCGTCCCCGAGGTCGAGCCCGGGGCCGGCGACGATGACCGCGACGCCTGCGAAGCCGATGAGCAGGCCGAGGGCGCGCAGCGGCTTGAGGACGGCCCGGTCACCGCGGAAGAACCCGATGAGCGCCGCGAACAGCGGCACCGTCGCGACGAGCAGGCCGGTGAGGCCCGACGGGAGCGTCATCTCGGCGTGGCCGAGCAGGAAGAACGGACCCGCCATCTCGATGACGCCGAACGCGAGCACCCACGGCCACACGGCGAGCGCGGGTCGCAGCGCCTTGCGGTGCAGCGCGATCGGGAGCAGGACGACGGCTCCCAGCAGCGTGCGCCCCGCGACGATCGCGGCGGGCGAGTAGGAGTCGACCGCCTCCTTGATGAACAGGTACGGGATGCCCCACAGCACCGCCATGGCCGCGAACAGCCACCAGCCCTTCGCCGTCATGCGCGCTCAGACCGCCCTGCGGCCCTCGAAGGCGCGCCCCAGGGTCACCTCGTCGGCGTACTCGAGGTCGCCGCCGACGGGGAGTCCGGAGGCGAGCCGGGTCACCTTCACCTCGAGCGTCGTGAGCAGACGGCTGAGGTACGTCGCCGTCGCCTCGCCCTCGAGATTCGGATTGGTGGCGAGGATGACCTCCTGCACCGTGCCGTCGGCGAGCCGCTGCACGAGCGAGGTGATCCGCAGATCGTCGGGTCCGACGCCGGCGATCGGATTGATCGCGCCGCCGAGCACGTGGTACAGGCCACGGAACTCGCGCGTGCGCTCGATCGCGGAGACGTCCTTGGCGTCCTCCACGACGCAGATGAACGTCGCGTCGCGTCGCGGGTCGCGGCAGATGGCGCACCGGTCCTGCTCGGACACGTTGCCGCAGATCTCACAGAACTTGACCTTCTCGCGGACCTCGCCGAGCAGCTCGGACAGCCGCGACACGTCGAAGCCGGGAGTCTGCAGGATGTGGAACGCGATGCGCTGGGCGGACTTCGGGCCGATGCCCGGCAGCCTTCCGAGCTCGTCGATCAGCTCTTGGACGATGCCGTCGTACATGACTACTGGAACCTCGTCGGCGGCTCGTACGGCTCTTCGCGCACGAACGTGGCGCCGAGCACCTGGCGGACCACGGCCTCGCCGTAGCGCTGCACGCCGTGGCTGGCGGCGCGCAGTGTCGTGGTGGCGCGCGGCGGATCGGGGATCACCGCGGGCGGGACCTCGTCTTCCTCGGCGTCGACGGGCGTCTCCTCGACCTCGGTCGCGGGGACGATCTCCCCGTCGCGCGGCGGCGCGAGCGTCACGGTGCGCAGCGGCGCGGCCGCAGCGGCCTCCTCGGGCTCATCGTCGACCGCGAACTGGGCGATCCCCGCCTGCGGACCGGCGACCCCGGCCTGCGGGTCACTCGGCTCGTCGCGCGGGATCGGCGCGACGGCCCACTCCGTGACGGGCGCTGCCGCGGCGGGCGCTGCCGCCCGCGGGGCGGGGGCGCTCCCGGACGGTCGGCCGCTCGGCGGCTCCACGCGCGGCGCGGGCGGAGTCGTCTCGCGGGGGGCAGGGGCGCCACCCGCCGTCGGCGGACCGTCGTCACGGAAGGGCTCGGTGTCGTGCCGGGCGATGTACTTGACCCGCACGCCGAGCACGTCGTCGATCGCGGTTCGGAGATCCTCGCTCGCACCCGCGCCGGCGGTGCGCTGCTTGAACGTGGCGACGTCGCCCTGGCTCTGGAACGCGAGGGTCAGGATCTCGCCGTCGAACGCGAGGACGCGCGCGTTGCTGGCCACGAGCCACGACTGGCGCGAGATCGTCTCGAGCCGGCCGAGCACCTCGGGCCACGCGTCGCGCATGCGCTGCAGCGTCACCGGTCCGGACGGACGCTCAGGGGCGGGCGTCTCGGGGGCAGGCGTCTCGACGGCAGGAGGGGGCGTCTCGTCTCGCTGCGCCCGCTCGGGGGCAGGAGGAGCCGCGGGAGCCGGCGCGGGAGCGGGAGCGGGAGCCGGTGCCTGCGCCTCGGCCGAGGGGGCCGGGGCGGGCGCAGCCGCGGCAGGAGCGGGTGCGGGCGTTTCGTCTCGCTGTGCTCGCTCACCGACCGCAGGCTGGGCGCGCTCGGGGGCCGGAGGCTGCGCGCGCTCGGGGGCCGCGGCCTGGACCCGCTCGACCGACGGGGGCGCGGCGGTGGGCGATGCCGCAGCGGCGCCGCCGTGCGCGAGCACACGCGCCACCATGAGCTCGAGCTGGAGACGCGGCGAGGTCGCCCCCGTCATCTCGTCGAGGGTCGCCACCACGAGGTCGGCGGTGCGCGAGAGCCGGTCGAGGCCGAACACGGAGGCCTGTCGAGACATCCGCTCCAGCTCGTCCGCCGGGACGCCGCGCAGGACCGCGGAGGCGCCGGGGCCGGTGGCGGCGATGACGATGAGGTCGCGCAGGCGCTCGAGGAGGTCGTCGACGAAGCGCCGCGGGTCCTGCCCGGTCTGCACCACCCGGTCGACGGCGCCGAACGCCGCGGCCGCGTCGCCGGACGCGAAGGCGTCCACGACCTCGTCGAGCAGCTCGGCGTGCGTGTAGCCCAGCAGCGCCACGGCCCGCTCGTACCGGACGGTCGTCGTGCCCTCGTCGGCGCCGACGTCGGAGCCGGCGATCAGCTGGTCGAGCAGCGACAGCGTGTCACGGGGCGAGCCGCCGCCAGCGCGGACGACGAGCGGCAGCACGCCGGCCTCGACCTTCACGCCCTCTTGCGCGCACAGCTCCTCGACGTACTCGAGCATCGCCGCGGGCGGAACGAGCCGGAACGGGTAGTGGTGGGTGCGGGAGCGGATGGTGCCGAGCACCTTCTCCGGCTCGGTCGTCGCGAAGATGAACTTCACGTGCGCGGGCGGCTCCTCGACGAGCTTGAGCAGGGCGTTGAAGCCCTGCTGCGTCACCATGTGCGCCTCGTCGAGGATGAAGATCTTGAAGCGGTCGCGCGCCGGGGCGAACACCGCGCGCTCGCGCAGGTCGCGGGCATCGTCGACGCCGTTGTGCGACGCGGCGTCGATCTCCACGACATCCAGCGACCCGCCGCCGCCGCGGCCCAGCTCGATGCAGCTGTCGCACTCGCCGCACGGGGTGTCCGTCGGCCCCTGGGCGCAGTTGAGGCAGCGGGCGAGGATGCGCGCCGACGTGGTCTTGCCGCAGCCGCGCGGGCCCGAGAACAGGTATGCGTGACCGACCCTGTCGCCGCGCAGCGCCGTCATGAGCGGCTCGGTGACCTGCGCCTGACCGATCATCTCCGCGAACGCCTCGGGGCGGTAGCGGCGATACAGAGCGGTGGTCACGGCTCCAGCCTAGAGCGTGCCCGCGACATCGCGACCGTCGGGTCCGCGCCGCCGCGCGTCACGGGACGATCGCCTCCGGCTCCGCGGCGGTCGTGTCGGTGATCACCGGGATCGCGGTCGTCGTGGTCGGCACCGAGGCCGACAGCACGGTGCCGTCCTCGCGTCGCACGTCGGCGAACTGCCGCAGCGACGGGCGACCCGCGATGACCGGTCCCTGGTCCGCCAGCGGCACCACCGTCTCGCCGCCCGGATCGACCGTGTAGGTCGTGCCGCGCACGCCGAAGGCGACCATCTCCCCCTCGCCCGCGCGCACCTTCAGCGCGTCGCGCGTGATGGTGATGTCCAGCGGCGTGCCGTGCCACTGCAGACGGAACTCCAGCGACGGCCACGACTCGGGTAGGCGTGGGTCGAACGTGAGGTCGCCGAAGTGGTCGCGCATGCCGCCGAAGCCGGCCACGAGCGCCGTCCACACGCCGCCGGCGGACGCGACGTGCACGCCGTCCGACGCGTTGTGGTGCAGGTCGGCGAGGTCGACGAACAGCGACTCCTGGAAGTACTCGACCGCGAGCTGCTGGTACCCGACCTCGGCCGCGAGGATCGCCTGCACCACCGACGACAGGGTCGAGTCGCCCGTGGTGAGCGGGTCGTAGTACTCGAAGTCGGCGAGCTTCTCCTCGTCCGTGAAGTGGTTGCCCTGCAGGAACAGCGCCAGCACGACATCCGCCTGCTTGAGCACCTGGTAGCGGTAGATCACGAGCGGGTGGAAGTGCAGCAGCAGCGGCCGCTGGTCGGCGGGCGTGTTCTCCAGGTCCCACACCTCGCGCTCGAGGAACACCTCGTCCTGCGGGTGGATGCCGAAGGTCTCGCTGTAGGGGATGTGCATCGCCTCGGCGGCGCGCTCCCAGGCGTCCGGCTCTGACGGGTCGAGGTCGAGGCGGTCGACCATCTGGCGGTAGACCTCGCCGTCGAGCTCGGCCATCTCCCGCACCGTGCGCGCCGCGAACCGGAGGTTGAAGCGGGCCATGACGTTCGTGAAGAGGTTGTCGTTGACGACCGTCGTGTACTCGTCCGGTCCGGTCACGCCGTGGATGTGGAACACCTCGTCGCCGTCGCTGGTGCGCCAGAACCCGAGCGTGGCCCACAGACGAGCGGTCTCGACGGCGATGTCGACACCCTCGCGGTAGAGGAAGTCGAGGTCGCCGGTCGCGCGCACGTACTTGGCCAGCGCGAAGCTCACGTCGGCGTTGATGTGGTACTGCGCGGTGCCGGCCGCGTAGTAGGCGGACGCCTCCTCGCCGTTGATCGTGCGCCACGGGAAGAGCGCGCCGGCCTCGTTGAGCTGGTGGGCGCGGCGGCGCGCGGCGGGCAGCATGAGATACCGCATGCGCAGCGCGTTGCGGGCCCACAGAGGCGTCGTGTACGCGAGGAACGGGAGCACGTAGATCTCCGTGTCCCAGAAGTAGTGGCCGGAGTAGCCGGAGCCGGTGACGCCCTTCGCGGGGACGCCCTGGCCGTCGGCGCGGGCCGCCGCCTGCGCGAGCTGGAACAGGCACCAGCGCACCGCCTGCTGCAGGTCGTCGCGGCCGCCGATGCGCACGTCGGAGCGCTCCCAGAACCCGGCGAGCCACTCCCGCTGCTTCGCGTACTGCGCCTCGATCCCCTCGGCCTCCGCGCGGTCGAGGGTGCGACGGCAGCGGTCGACCAGCTCGCGCGCCGGCACGCCCCGGGAGGTGTGATAGCTGACGAGCTTGGACAGCCGGATCGGGACGCCCGCCTTCGCCTGCACGCGGAAGACGTTCTTCGCGATGTCCGGCTCGACGAGGGTGCGGACGGAGTACTCGTTGTCCGTCTCGATGATGTGGTCGGACGCGACGGCGAGGGACATGCCCGACTCGTTGACCCGGTAGCTCAGCGCCGAGCGGGCGCCGTCCTGCCAGTACTCCTGCGGGATGAGGACGCGCTCGCTGATCTTCTCCGCCTTGCGCGGGTCGAAGCCCGCCTTGCCGGGCTTGAGCGGCGAGCCGCCGTACACGTCCTCGCCGTCCTGCCGGTTGATGAGCTGGCTGCTGATCGTGACGGGGGCGTCCGCGTTGAGGACCGTGACGTCCACGGTCATGATCGACAGGTGCTTCTCCTCGAAGGAGACCATGCGCGTGAACTCGATGACGACCTCCTTGCCGGAGGGCGTGACCCACAGGATGTGGCGGCGCAGGACGCCTTCGCGCATGTCGAGCTCGCGCACGTATTCGCGCACGTCGGCGACGTCGAGCGACAGCGGCTCGTCGTCCACGTAGACGCGCATGACCTTCGCGTCCGGCGCGTTGATGATCGTCTGGCCGACCTCGGCGAACCCGTAGGCCTGCTCGGCGTGACGGATCGGGAACGTCTCGTGGAAGCCGTTGATGAACGTCCCGTGCTCCTGCGCGTGGCGTCCCTCGGGGTGGTTCCCGCGCATGCCGAGATAGCCGTTGCCCACGGCGAACAGGGTCTCGGTGACGCCGACGTCGTCCAGGTCGAAGCTCTTCTCGATGAGCTTCCACGGGTCGACGGGGAAGCGATCGCGGTCGATCATGGGACGAGCTCCTCCAGGTCCTTCACGACGATGTCTGCGCCGGCGGTCACGAGGTCGTCGGCGCCGACCCCGCGGTCCACCCCGACGACGAGTCCGCAGCCGGCGGCCTTGGCCGAGGCGACGCCGCTGATGGCGTCCTCGACCGCGGCACTGCGCGCGGCATCCAGCCCCATCAGGCGCACGGCCTCGGCGAAGACGTCCGGGGCGGGCTTGGATGCGAGATGGTCGCGCTCGGCGACGACACCGTCGACGATGACGGCGAAGCGGTCCAGGAGCCCGGCGGCGGTGAGCACCTCGCGGGCGTTCTTCGAGCTGGAGACCACGGCAAGGGGCGTTCCCGCGTCGCGCAGGACGTCGAGCAGGTGCAGGCTCCCCGGGAACGGCTCCACGCCGTCCTCGCGGAGGATCCGCGCGAACACCACGTTCTTGCGGTTGCCGATGCCGCACACGGTGTCCTGGCTCGGGTCGTCGGACGGGTCGCCCCACGGCACCTCGACGTCGCGGCTGCGCAGGAGGCTCGCGACGCCGTCGTAGCGCTTCTTCCCGTCGACGTACTCGAAGTAGTCGCGGTCGGTGTACGGCGGGGTGATGCTCCACGCCGCGAACAGCTCGTCGAACATCGCCTGCCACGCGCGCATGTGCACCTCGGCGGTCGGCGTGAGCACGCCGTCGAGGTCGAAGAGGACGCCGTCGTACGCGGTGAGATCGGGCAGGGAGACGTCGGTCACAGAACCTCCGGCGAGGTGTGCGGGCAAAGGAGCGTCCGGCTCGCTTTCGGCCGTACCGTGCAAGCGTAGTCGCGGTGTCTGAGGGCCGGGTACCGTCCCGTTCAGCCCTGGGCGATCGCCAGGGTCTGGCGGGCGATCTCCAGCTCCTCGTCGGTGGGCACGACGAGGACGGTGACCTGCGAGTCGTCCGTGGAGATGACGCGGATGCCGCGCTCCCGCGAGGCGTTGCGCTCGGGGTCGATCTCGATGCCCGCGAAGCCCAGGGTCTCCAGCGCCGCGGCGCGCACCGGCGCGGCGTTCTCGCCCACCCCGGCCGTGAACGAGATGACGTCGGCTCCCCCGAGCTGCGCGAGGTAGGCCCCCGCGTAAGCGCGCAGGCGGTGCACGTACACGTCGAACGCGAGGGTCGCCTCGGCGTCGCCCGCCTCGACGCCGGCGAGGATGTCGCGCATGTCCGACCTGCCCGCCATCCCCAGCAGTCCGCTGCGCTTGTTGAGCAGGTCGTCGAGGTCGTCGATCGACAGGTGCGCGCGGCGCGCGAGCTGCACGAGCACGGCCGGGTCGACGTCGCCCGAGCGCGTCCCCATCACGAGCCCCTCGAGCGGCGTCAGCCCCATCGAGGTGTCGACGGACCGGCCGCCGCGGATCGCGGTGACGGACGCGCCGTTGCCGAGGTGGAAGACGATCTGGCGCAGCGACGCGAGCGGACGGCCGAGGAACGCGGCCGCGGCCTCGCTCACGTACTTGTGGGACGTGCCGTGGAACCCGTAGCGGCGGATGCGGTGCGCCTCCGCGAGGTCGCGGTCGATCGCGTAGGCGAACGCGGCGGGCGGCAGGGTCTGGTGGAACGCCGTGTCGAACACGGCGACGTGCGGCACGTCCGGGAAGGCGTGCTCGGCGGCGCGGATGCCCGCGAGGTTGGCCGGATTGTGCAGCGGCGCGAGGACGGACAGCTCGTCGATGTTGATCTCCACGAGCGGGGTGATGCGGGTCGGCTCGAAGAACCGCGCGCCGCCGTGCACCACGCGGTGGCCGACCGCGATCGGCGGCCACTCGTCGAGCGACGGGCCGTGCTCGGCGAACGCGTCGAGCATCACCCGGAAGGCGGCGGTGTGGTCGGGGATGGGCAGCTCGCGCGTGAAGGTCGCGTCCAGGACGGCGGGCGCAGGACCGGATGCCGCGGCGAAGCCGGCCGCCGTGACGGTGTGCTGCGCGACCCCGTGCGGCTGGCCGATGCGCTCGATGAGGCCGACGGCGAGGACCTGCTCGCGGTCCATGTCGATGAGCTCGTACTTGAGCGACGACGAGCCGCTGTTGACGACGAGGACGACGCCCATCACGCCCCCTGCGCCTGGATCGCGGTGATCGCGATGGTGTTCACGATGTCCTCCACGAGCGCCCCGCGGGACAGGTCGTTGATGGGCTTGTTGAGGCCCTGCAGCACGGGGCCGATGGCGACGGCGCCCGCCGAGCGCTGCACCGCCTTGTACGTGTTGTTGCCGGTGTTGAGGTCGGGGAAGATGAACACCGTCGCGCGTCCCGCGACATCCGATCCCGGCATCTTCGCCTTCGCGACCGCCGCGTCCGCCGCCGCGTCGTACTGGATCGGCCCCTCGACGAGCAGCTCGGGCGCCCGCTCGCGCACGAGCGCCGTGGCCGTGCGCACCTTCTCGACGTCCTCCCCCGAGCCGGACTCGCCGGTCGAGTAGGAGAGCATCGCGATCCGCGGCTCGATGCCGAACTGCCGGGCGGTCTCCGCCGACGAGATCGCGATGTCGGCGAGCTGTGTGCTCGTCGGGTCGGGGATCACGGCGCAGTCGCCGTAGACGAGGACCCGGTCGGCGAGCGCCATGAGGAACACGGACGAGACGACCGAGACCCCCGGTCGCGTCTTGATGATCTCGAACGCGGGCCGGATCGTGTGCGCCGTCGTGTGCGCGGCACCGGACACCATGCCGTCGGCCATCCCGAGGTGCACCATGAGCGTGCCGAAGTACGAGACGTCCGTGACGGTGTCGGCGGCCTGCGCGTAGGTGACGCCCTTGTGCGCGCGCAGCTGCGCGTATTCCCGGGCGAAGCGGTCGACGTGATCCGGATCGAACGGCGAGAGGACCTCGGCGTCGGACAGGTCGATGCCGAGCTCGAGCGCACGGCTGCGCACCTCGGTCTCGTCGCCGAGGATCGTGAGGTCGGCGACGCCGCGCGCGAGCACCGTCGCGGCGGCGCGCAGCACGCGGTCGTCGTCGCCCTCGGGCAGCACGATGCGCTTGCGGTCCGAGCGCGCGCGCTCGATGAGGCCGTACTCGAACATGAGCGGGGTCACGACGCTCGAGCGGGCCACGCCCAGCGCGACGGTGAGCTCGTCGACGTCGACGTGCTGCTCGAACAGCGCCAGCGCCGTGTCGTAGCGGCGCTGCGAGTCGGCGGCGAGCCGTCCGCGGGTGTTGATGATGCGCACGGCCGTCTCGTACGTCCCCAGGTCGGTCCCGATGATCGGCAGGGACGAGCCGAGGCCGTCGATGAGCCGGTCGATCGGCTCCGGGAGCGGGAACGGGCCGTTGAGCACGATGCCGGCGATCGACGGGAACGTGCCCGACTTGTGGGCGAGCAGGGCCGCCAGCAGCACGTCGGTGCGGTCGGCGGCGACGATGAGGATCGCGCTCTCCTGGAGCCGGGGCAGGACGTTGACCATCGACATCCCCGCGATCACGACGCTGAGGACCTCGCGGGTGAGCAGATCGGTGTCCCCCTTGACGAGCGTGCCGTCGACGGAGCGCATGACGCCGCGCACGGACGGCGCCACGAGGAAGCGGTCCTCGGGGATCGCCCACACCGGGATGCGGCGCTCGCCCTCGGCGCGCACGGATGCCGGGGCGACGGCCAGGACGGCGGTGATCGCCGACACGATCTCGACGAGGGCGTCGGGGTCGGCGCGGTTCGCGATGACGGCGAGCAGCTCGGCGCGGGCGTGCTCCAGCTCGACGAGGGCGAGCGAGGCGATCTGGCCCATCTCCTCGGGCGTGCGCGCGACGGTGCTGCCCAGCTGCTCGCCCTGACCCTGCTGCGAGCGCCCGCCGAGGACCAGGAGGACGGGCGCGCCGAGGTTCGCGGCGATGCGGGCGTTGTACGACAGCTCGGCGGGGCTGCCGACATCCGTGTAGTCGCTGCCGAGCACCACGACCGCGTCGCACTGCGCCTCGACTGCCTTGTAGCGGGCGACGATCGTCGCCAGAGCGGCGTCGGGGTCGCGGCGCACGTCGTCGTAGGTGACGCCGACGCACTCGTCGTAGTCGAGATCGACACCGTCGTGCGCGAGCAGCATGTCCAGGACGTAGTCCCGCTCCGCCGTCGACCGCGCGATCGAGCGGAACACCCCGACGCGCGGGGTCGCGTGGCTGAGGGCGTCGAGGACCCCGAGCGCGATGGTCGACTTGCCGGAGTGGCCCTCCGCCGACGTGATGAAGATGCTCTGCGCCACGCGCTCAGCCTATGCTCCCCGCGCCGCGCGAGTCAGTGGGGCGTGTGTGCGGCAGCGCGAGTGCACGACATCCCGCCGACGGCACGGCGTCGCCGCGTCGCGACCTCGTCCGCTTGGCGCCGAGCCGTGCACTCGGCGGAGGGGCCGCGGCTCCGCGGGGCGCGAGACGCGGCGGTCCCGGACAAAGTAAGACTCTCCGCGAACCCGGCAGAGCCTGGTTACCCTTGCTACGTTTCCGTCCTGGGGGAGTTGGCCTGGATGCCGCCTCGCGGAGAGCTGCCCCCAGTCTAACCTCTCGCGCGACCCGTTCGTCGCGCCGGGCCCAGCGGCCGCCTCGGTGATCGTCGCGTGATCAGGGACTTCCCAGGCCCTGCCCTCTCGGCGCATGGTTAAGATCGTGAGGAAGCGGGCGACGGCGCCCGATCCGACGTCCGACCCGAAGGGTGACGCTCTTGCCAGAAGCGGCGACGAAAGACGCGGGGCGCATCGACCCCGCGGACATGACGGCGGACGATTTCGAGCGGGCCACCACCGGCATCCTGGATTCGGTCGGCCGTGTGATCGACGGCAAGCCCGAGGCCGTGCGCAGCGCGCTCGTGTGTCTCCTGGCGGAGGGCCACCTGCTCATCGAGGACGTCCCCGGCGTCGGCAAGACGATGCTCGCGCGCGCCCTCGCCGCGACCGTCGACGCGACGGTCCGCCGCATCCAGTTCACGCCCGACCTCCTGCCGGGCGACGTCACCGGCGTGAGCGTCTTCAATCCCGTCGACCGCGAGTTCGAGTTCAAGCAGGGCGCGGTGTTCGCGAACATCGTCATCGCCGACGAGATCAACCGCTCCTCCCCCAAGACGCAGTCGGCCCTGCTCGAGGCGATGGAGGAGGCACAGGTCACCGTCGACGGCAGCACGCACGCGCTGCCCGAGCCGTTCCTCGTCGTCGCGACGCAGAACCCGCTGGAGATGGAGGGGACCTACGCGCTGCCCGAGGCGCAGCGCGACCGCTTCATGATGCGCATCTCGATGGGCTACCCCGACGCGAGGTCGGAGGCGCTCATGCTCCGTCAGCGCGACGTGGTGAACCCGCTCGACGACATCCAGCCCGTCGTCGACGCCGACGAGGTGGCGGCGCTCATCGGATGGGCCCGGGGCGTGCACGTCGCCCCCACCATCGAGGACTACGCCGTCGCCCTCGCGCAGGCCACCCGCACCCACCCCGACCTGCGGCTCGGCGCGAGCCCGCGCGCGACGCTCCAGCTCGTGCGCGCCGCGAAGGTCTGGGCCGCCCTCGACGGGCGCGACTTCGTCATCCCCGACGACATCGCCGCGCTCCTGTCCCCCGTCTTCGCCCACCGCATGATCCCGACCCGCGCCGCGACCGGATCGCGGGCGCGCAGCGCGGCGGAGAGCATCCACGCCATCCTGGAGCGCATCGTCGGCACGGTGCGCGTCCCCCTCGCCGCCCGGCAGTAGGAGGAACCCCGTCATGTGCGCCCCGGAGCCCCGGCCATGAGCAGGATCTGGCCGCTCACCCTGCGCGGGACGGGGGCGGTGGCCCTCGCGGTGGTGTGCTTCGTGTTCGCGGGGCAGCTGGGCGTCAGCGAGCTGGTCTACTTCGGCCTGCTCCTGCTCGCCGTCGTCGCCGCGAGCCTCGTGTCGCTGTACATCACGCGACGCGCGGACGCCCTCGAGCGCACGCTCACCGGCGAGGTCGCCGCGGTGGCGCGCACCTCGACCGTCGTCGTCCGCGTCGGCGTGCGCACGGCCCTGCCGACGCCGCCCGGGCGCTGGACGGACGCCCTGCCCCCGACCCTGTCCGGCGACGCCTCGGGCGTCTTCCCGGCGCTCGGCTCGGGCCTGCGCGGCGACGAGCGCACCGTCGAGCTCAGCTATCCGGTGACGGGGGTCCACCGCGGCGTCCAGCCCATCGGGCCGCTGCGCATCACGACCACCGACCCGTTCGGGCTGGCCCGGCGCCGCCACGTGCTCGGCACGAAGACCCCGATCACCGTCGTGCCCACGCTCATCGACCTGCCCGCCGTCAACAGCCATGCGGGCGCCTCGGGCGGCATCCTGCACACGACCACGAACCAGCTCGGGCAGGGCGCCGACAACCTCATCGCCCGTCCGTACGTGCCGGGCGATTCGATGCGACGCATCCACTGGCGTGCGACCGCGCACCGGGATGAGCTCATGGTGCGCCAGGAGGAGCAGGAGTCGACGCCGGAGGCCACCGTCGTCCTCGACCTCGGCGTGCTGCGCTACGCGCCCGAGGCGATGCGCGCTCCGGGCATCGACCCCGGCTTCGAGGCCGCCGTCTCGATGTGCGTCTCGGCCGCGGCACGGCTGAGCCGCGAGGGCTACACCGTCGAGGTGATCGATTCCGACGGCACGCCGCTCATCGATCCGCTCGACGGCGGCGACGGCGATGAGATCGACGCCATGCTGTCGTCGTTCGCGCGTGTGGTCGCTCGCCGCGACGACCATCTCGCGCAGCTGGCGCGCCAGTTCGCCGGCGTCTCGACGGGACCGCTCGTGCTCATCGTGGGACGCTTCGACGAGGCGGATGCCGCGGCGCTGGCACCGCTGGTGCACCAGTCGAGCATGCCGCTGCTGTTCGCCGTCGCGCCCGTCGGCGCGGCCCTCGACCGTGCGCACGACGCCGGCTGGCACGCGGCGCCGATCGATCCGGAGACGGACCTCGTGACCGCGTGGGCCGCCGTGGCAGACCGGGGGGCGAACAGTGTCCTCCGCTGAGACGGCCGCCGTCGAGATCGGCTCCGAGCGGCGCGGCCCCGACATCCCGCTCATGATCGGCGTCTACCTCGCCGTCCTCGCCTCCGTGTTCCCCCTGGCCCGCGTCGTGACGCCGGGCCTGTGGAGCATCGGCGTGATGGTGCTGCCCGCCCTCGTCCTCGCCGCCGGCTACGCCGCGCGGCGCTTCCGGATCGCGGCGGTGGGGGTGAGCCTCATCGAGGCGGTGGTGTGGGCGCTGGCGGTGACGATCGTGTTCCTCGGGAGCTCGGCATTCCTCGGCTTCCTCCCGACCCCGGCGACGGTCGGCGCGGCGACGGAGCTCGTGCGCGCCGCCATGGACCACATCGTCAACGGCGCCGCGCCGCTCGAGGCGGGTGTGCCGCTCACGTTCCTCATCGTCGGCGCGGTCGGCCTGCTCACGATCGGCATCGACCATGTCGTGCTGACGGCGCGGATGCCGCTACTGGCCGCCGTGGGCCTCATCGTCGTGTCGCTCATCCCGGCGATCGCGGTGCCCAGCGAGGTCGACGTCCTCGCCTTCGTCCTGCTCGCCGCGACGCTCCTGTTCATCCTGCGCGCCGAGACGCGCACCCGCGACACCCGTGACCGTCGCCGCGGTGCGGCCCCCGGAGCGGCGCCGCGACGCGGGGCCACCGGCGGGGTCGCGGCGGCGGCGACGGGCATCGGCGCGGTCGCCGTGATCGTGACGCTCGTCGTCGCCCCGCTGTTCCCGGCCGTCGCGACGCCGACCGGGGTCGGCGGAGGGCGCTGGAACAGCATCGACCCCACCCTGCAGCTCGGCCAGGATCTGCGCCGCCCCACCGACGGCGAGGTGCTGCGTCTGCGCACGGACGGCTCGTCGGCGCCCTACCTGCGGGCGGCGACGCTGTCGACCTTCGACGGCAAGATCTGGCGCCCAGACTCCGGTCGCACGGCGCAGCTGCCCGGCGACGGATCCCTCGGCGGCATCGAGGTCGACGAGGACGTGCGCGTGACCCGCTACACGTCGAACATCGAGGTGCTGAACCTGATGAGCGGATGGCTGCCGGTCGCCTATCCGGCCATCCAGGTCACGGGGCTGCAGGGCGAGTGGTCGGTGCTGCCCTCGAACCGCACGGTCGTCAGCCGCAGCACCTCCGCGAACGCGCAGAAGTACGAGGTCGTCGCGGACGTCCCGCGGCCGACGCTCGAGCAGATCCGGGCGTCCAGCGCGAGCGGCGACCTGCAGGACGGCACGACCGCCCTCCCCCTGGGGCTTCCCGACATCATCCCGGCCCTCGCGGAGGAGGTGACCGCGAGCGCCCGCACGGACTACGACCGGCTCATCGCCCTGCAGTCATGGTTCCGCTCGAGCCAGTTCTCGTACTCCCTCGAGGCGCCGGTCGAGGACGGCTTCGACGGCACCGGGACGGAGGCCGTGGCGAAGTTCCTCGAGGTGCGCAGCGGGTACTGCATCCACTTCGCGTCGGCGTTCGCGCTCATGACCCGCTCGCTCGGGATGTCGGCGCGCATCGTGGTGGGATACCTCCCCGGGCAGGGTGCGACCGACTCGCTGACGCGCCAGACGGTGTACACCGTGATGAGCTCGCAGCTGCACGCCTGGCCGGAGGTGTACTTCCGCGGGATCGGCTGGGTGCCGTTCGAGCCGACCAACAGCCTCGGCGACCCGACGAGCTTCGCGTCGGCGGCGAGCAACAACACGAGCACCGGCGGCACCGACGTCGAGCCGACGCCGTCCGCCTCGGCATCCGCGTCTCCGTCGGCATCCGCCGCCCCGGAGAACCTGCGCGGCGACGACGCGGTCACCAGCGAGGCGAGCGGCGACATCGTGCGCCCGCTGCCCTGGCTGGCGACCGTCCTCGGCCTGTTCATCGTGCTGGCGGTGCCCGGGGCGGTCCGGGAGTTCCGCCGGCGCGAGCTGCTCGCCGGCGCGCGCGCCGGCGACGCGGGCGCGGCATGGCGGAGCCTGCAGGACACCGTCGTCGACCTCGCGATCCCCGAGCCGCCCGGCGAATCGCCGCGCTCGTTCGGCATCCGCCTGATCGAGGAGCACGGGGCACCGGAAGAGGCGATGTGGGTCCTCATCACCGCGATCGAGCGGGCCAGCTACGCGCCGGACGGCGCCCGACGGTACGGTCCCGATCTGGCGGACGCGCTCACGGAGGTGCGCACGGCGATGATGGATGCCGCGGGCCGCTCCCGGCGCATCATCGCGCTGCTCGCGCCCCGCTCCCTCATCGTCCGCCCGGGCAGCGTCTACGCGGTGGACGGTGCGCGAGCGCGAGCAAGGTAGGATTGTCGGCGGCCCTTCCGGGGCCATGGAGGATTCGCCTAGTGGCCTATGGCGCACGCTTGGAAAGCGTGTTGAGTGAAAGCTCTCAGGGGTTCGAATCCCCTATCCTCCGCCAGCTGAGAAGAGCGTCGTCCCGCAGGGGCGGCGCTCTTCTCAGCTTCACGGGCAGAGTGATGCGAACCCCTGGGTGGGCCCACGCCGCCCGAGGCTCCGCCCGTCGCGCCGCGGCGGGTGGAGGAGGCGGTGGGGACGAATCCCCTATCCTCCGCCAGCTGAGAAGAGCGTCGTCCCGCAGGGGCGGCGCTCTTCTCAGCTTCACGGGCAGAGTGATGCGAACCCCTGGGTGGGCCCACGCCGCCCGAGGCTCCGCCCGCCGCGCAGCGGCTCCGCCGACTCAGTGCTCGCCGTGCAGGCGGTCGCGGTGCTTCTGCGCCTGCTTCGTCCGGACCGGCAGATCCAGCGGACCGGTGACGGTCAGCTCGTCCTCCCAGCACTCGATCCCCGTGACGCCGGGGAGACGGTCGCGGGTGAAGACGGGATCGCGACCGGCGCGCCGCTGCCCGGTGTAGTCCTTGAGCAGACGGAACGCGAGCCCGGAGAGGAGCCCGATCGCGACGAGGTTCGTGAGTGCCATGAGCCCCATGACCCCGTCGGCGACGTTCCACACGAGATCCGCCCCGACGACCGAGCCGGCGAGCACCGCCGCCACGACGAGCACGCGATAGCCGGTCAACAGGGCGCGATTCGTCGAGATGAACTCGATGTTCGACTCGCCGTAGTAGTAGTTGCCGAGGATCGACGAGAACGCGAGCAGGAAGATGATGACGCTCAGTGCGATGTTCGCCCACTCCCCCAGGCTGCCGACCAGCGCCCCCTGGGTGAGCCCGATCCCGCGGGTGGCGCCGGCGAGGTCCGGCACCGACACGAGGATGATGAAGGCCGTGATCGAGCAGACCAGGAAGGTGTCGAAGTAGACCCCGAGCGTCTGCACGAGGCCCTGCTTGACGGGGTGGGTGACCGCCGCGCTCGCGCCCGCGTTCGGCGCGGAGCCGAGACCCGCCTCGTTCGAGAACATGCCGCGCTTGATGCCCGTCAGCACGATGTAGCCGAAGGCGGCGCCCACGACCTCGTTGTACCCCCACGCCGACGTGAAGATCTCGGCGAACACCGGCCCGATGCGGTCGACGTGCAGCGCCACGACCACGAGGCCGAGGAGGAGGTAGATCAGCGCCATGATCGGCACGAGGAACTGCGTGACGGAGGCGATGCGGCGCACGCCGCCGAAGACGACGAGCCCGGTGAGGACCGCGATGACGGCGCCGATCAGCCACGGCAGCCACGGCAGGTCGGCACCGACGCCGGCCGTCACGGTCGCCGCGATGGTGTTGGCCTGCAGCGAGCTGAACGCGAAGGGGAAGCAGACGATGAGGACGATCGCGAACCAGATCCCGAGCCAGCGCGCCTTGAGCCCGCGCTCCATGTAGTACGCCGGACCGCCGCGGAAGCTGTCGCGGTCGCGCACCTTGAACAGCTGTGCGAGCGAGGACTCGATGAAGCTCGACGCCCCGCCGACGAACGCCATGAGCCACATCCAGAACACTGCGCCCGGCCCACCCATCGCGATCGCCGTGCCGACGCCGGCGATATTGCCGACGCCCACGCGGGAGGCCGCGGAGATCGTGAAGGCCTGGAACGCCGACACGGACTGCGGCTTGCCGTCCGTGGTCCGTGGGGTCTTGTCGGTGAGTGTGCGGAACATCTCCGGGATGAGCCGGAACTGCACGACGCCGGAGCGGATCGTGAAGTACAGGCCGAGCAGGACCACGACGGGCAGCACGACCCAGGTCCAGAAGTAGTCACCCCAGGTCAGCAACCAGTCGTTGACGGCATCCATGCCCGCCAGTATGGCGAAGCGTCCGCGTCAGCGGGACCCCCCTTGCGCGACTACGCCTCGCCTGCCAGCCAGGCCTCGAGTCGATGCGCATCCGCCCATACCCATTCGGATCGCTGGGCGGAGAACCCCTCGAACAGCGGGACCTCCGCCGCCCGCCCCTCGGTCAGCTGATAGTCGACGGGCAGCGCGTCGACGAGCTGTCCGTCCCGAGGGCCCCCAGCGAGCAGATACACGCGATGAACGGTACTCCTCATTCCGCGGGACGTGACCCACCCTTGCCTGAACATCGGCTGGGCGTAGGCTTCGCGACATGGGCACCGTCTACTACGGAGGGTCCGCGACGCCGATCCACATCGAGGATCGCGCTCTCGCACACCTGAAGGTCGTGATCGCCACCAAGCTGCGCCGCGGCGAGAGCTTCACGGTGTCCTGGCAGCACCCGCCGGACCAGCCACGCGGCCGCAGCACGATCTGGCTGCACCCGTCGATCCCGCTGCGCTTCGTGTTCGACGAGCCGGATCCGCCCGAGCTCAGCCGCGCCTGGATCGAGGAGCTCGCGCAGTCCGCGACCTCGACCGGCGGCATCCTGCTCGTCGCCGAGCACATCGAGCCGACGCCCGCTGTCCCCGACGCGTCCCCTCAGGTGGTCGAGCCCGTCGACGACTGATGCGCCGCCCGGAGGCGCGCGGGTGCACCGGGTGCATCCCGGCCCGACCCATCCCATCGTCGGTCGCCCGGCGTAGCATCCCCGCATGGCCATCGCACTGGAGAACGTCGGCATCGCCGTCCGCGACATCGAGGAGGCGATCGCGTTCTTCACGGATGTCGGCCTCAGCGTGCTCGGGCGCGATGAGGTGAGCGGCGAGTGGGCCGACACCGCAGTGGGACCCGACGGCAACCACGCGAAGATCGCCGTGCTCCAGACCCCCGACGGGCGGGGTCAGCTCGAGCTGTTCGAGTACCTCCATCCCGACGCCATCGAGACCGAGCCGACACTGCCGAACGAGATCGGGATGCATCGCGTCGCCTTCTCGGTCGACGACATCGACGAGACGCTCGCCATCGCCGCACGGCACGGCTTCCACCCGCTGCGCGGTGTTGCGAACTATCGGGATGTCTACAAGCTGTCGTACGTCCGGGGCCCCAGCGGGATCATCGTGATGTTCGCGCAGGCGCTGCAGAAGACGCCCGGTTCCCCGACCCGTCCCGCCTGACCCGCCGTTCCCGGTCCGTGATGGGGACGACGCCGACGCGTTTCGCGGCATGACCGGGGTCTGTTCGCGACGCCGCGACGCTCCTAAGATGACGGCGTGGACGGGCTGAAAGCCGATGTCGTTCAGGACATCCGCTTCGCGCGCTCGGCGGACGGCGTCGGGATCGCGTACGCCGTGCACGGCTCCGGACCGCCCCTCCTCGTCGACTCGTGCTGGCTGAGCCACCTGCAGTTCGACTGGGAGAGCCCGGTCTGGCGTCACTTCCTCGTGGAGCTGGGGCGCGTCGCGACCGTCATCCGCCACGACGAGCGGGGGCACGGCCTGTCCGATCGCGGCGTCACCGGCCACAGCCTGAAAGCCCGGCTGGGCGACCTCGAGGCCGTCGTGGAGGCCGCGGGCCTCGGCCGCTTCGCGCTCATGGCCATGGCTCAGGGCGGGCCCGTCGCCATCGAGTACGCGGCACGACACCCGGATCGCCTCACCCGCCTCATCTTCTACGGCAGCTACTCCGGCGCCCAGGCGGGCGCGACGCCGGAGGAGCTGCAGATGCTCGCGGCTTTCGAGGCGCTCATCAAGGTCGGCTGGGCGCGTCCGACATCCGAGTTCCGCCGCGTGTTCAGCAGCCTCATGATCCCGGGCGGCACCGAGGAGCAGATGCGCTGGATCGACGACCTGCAGGCCCGCGCGTGCGACGCCGAGACGGCGGTCCGCTCACGGGCCGAGCGCCAGGTCACCGACTCGACGTGGCGCCTGCCGGAGCTCGACCTGCCCACCCTCGTCATCCACAGCCGCGGCGACCAGATGAACCAGTTCCACCACGCGCGCCACCTCGCCGCGCAGATCCGCGGAGCGCGCCTGGTGGCGCTCGAGAGCAACAACCACATCGTGCTGGCCGACGAGCCGGCATGGCAGACGTTCGTCCGCGAGATCACGGCCTTCCTGGAGCCGGACCGCGTGGCGGCGCCGCCGACCGTCGCGGAGGATGTCGCCGCGCTCGTGTCGCCACGCGAGCTCGACATCCTGCGCCTCGCCGCGGCCGGGCATGACAACGACGCCATCGCCGCCGAGCTGTTCCTCTCGGTGCGCACCGTCGAGCGGCACCTGCAGAACGCGTACGCCAAGCTCGGCCTCAGCGGACGGACCGCCCGCACCGCCGCCGTCGCCCGCCTCCTCTCGCGCGCGTAGCGAGGCTCCTCGCGCGCCGGCCGTACGCGTCAGCCGCCACCCGCCGTCCGGCCGCACGCACGCGGTTGCGCGTCGGCGCCGATGCTCGGAGGGATGCCGGATTCCTAGCTTGGTGACACCACTCACCGAGGAGGACCCCGATGTCATCGTTCACCAGCACCACCCGCAGACTCACCGGCACCGAGGAGGACCGCGCGCTCAAGGCGAGGCACGCGGCGATGTGGGCCAGCGGCAGCTACCCCACCGTCGCGTCCGAGGTCGTCCACACGCTCGGCGGCGTCCTCGTCGACGCTCTCGACATCCGCTCCGGCGAGCGCGTCCTGGACGTCGCCGCGGGCACCGGCACCTCGGCTCTCCCGGCCGCGCGGCGCGGCGCCGAGGTCGTCGCGACCGATCTCACCCCGGAGCTGCTCGAGGTCGGGCGCACGCAGGCCGCCGCCGAGGGCGTCGACGTCACGTGGCAGACCGCGGACGCCGAGGCGCTCCCCTTCGGAGACGCCGTCTTCGACGTCACGATGTCGAGCATCGGAGTGATGTTCGCCCCGCACCATCAGGCGGCCGCCGACGAGCTCGTGCGCGTCACGCGCTCGGGTGGCCGGATCGGGGTCCTCAGCTGGACCCCGGACGGATTCATCGGCCAGCTCTTCGCGACCATGAAGCCCTACGCCCCGCCGCCCCCTCCCGGCGCGTCGCCGGCGCCCCTGTGGGGCAGCGTCGAGCACGTGCGGGAGCTGCTCGGCGACCGCGTGCGCGACCTCGCCGCGCACACCAGCGGACGTTGCGCGTCGACCGATTCCGCAGCGGCGGGGAGTTCCGGGACTTCTTCAAGACGCTCTACGGCCCCACGATCGCCGTCTACCGGTCCATCGGCGACGACGCGGATCGCGTCGCCGCCCTCGACGCCGACATGGCGGCGCTGGGCGACCGGTTCCTCCACAACGGCGTCATGCCGTGGGAGTACCTCGTCGTCACTGCGACGAGACGGTAGCGGCTCGATGCATCCGCTCATGCTCGCCGGGCTCCTGCCCGATCCGGTCCGAATGACCCCCGAGGCCGCCACCCACTGTGCCCGGGAGCACCGCCGCCGGACCGCCGCCGCGGATCCGCTCCGCATACCCCGCCACCCGAGAGGAGGAGGCCGATGATCCTCACACTGATCCTCGCCGGTCTCTGCGTCGTCGGCGTGATCGTCACCGCCCGGGGCGTCCGCGACCGCCCGTGGCCGATCCCCACGCTGCGCGACTACGACACCCGTCGACCGCGACCGTGAGCCCCGCCGAGCCCCGCGTCCCGCCGGACGCGGGGCTCGGCCGCGTCTGCCGCGTGGCTCCACAGGCGGGCACACGGCGCGCGCTAGGTTCGCCGCATGGCGGTCTCGCAGTCTCGGCGCGCCCGCGCGTCGCGGCGTCGTGCGCGGCGCGTGGCGGCTTCCGGCAGCGACCTCACCGATGCGCAGTGGTTCCTCATCCTGGATGCCTGGCGGCGCTGCGCGTACTGCGGGGCCGACGGCGTCGCCCTGCAGAAGGACTGCGTCCTGCCGATCTCGCGCGGCGGGCGCTACACGCGGGAGAACGTCGTGCCGGCCTGCCGCTCGTGCAACGCGAGCAAGTGCAACGACGAGGTGACGTCGTGGATGCGCCGCCGCCGCCTCGACGAGCCGGCGTTCCTGCGCCGGTGGGTGGAGGTCATCGCGCTGCTGCGCGACCCCGCGTGAGACCGGTCACGCCGAGCGCAGGATCTTCGCCATCGCCTTGCCCCGGGCGAGCTCGTCGACGAGCTTGTCCATGTAGCGGATCCTCTGCAGGAGCGGGTCCTCGATGTCCTCGACGCGCACCCCGCACACGACGCCGGTGATCTTGTCGACATCGTCGTTGAGGCGGGCGCCGGCGAAGAACTCCTCGAGCGTCGCGCCGCTCTCGCGCTGCGCCGCCAGCTCGCCCGCGTCGTAGCCGGTCAGCCATGTCAGCACCTCGTCGAGCTCCTCGACGCTGCGGCCCTTCTTCTCGACCTTCGTCACGTAGAGCGGGTAGATCGAGGCGAACGGATAGGCGAACACGCGGTGCATGCCGTCACGCTACCCGTCGTCGAGGGACAGCGCGATCAGCCGCCGACGACGGGCACTCCGAGCCACGACGCCAGCTCGGCGACCTCGGCGCGGACCATGTCGTGCTCCTCCGGCTCGAAGGGCAGGAACTCGTGCACGGCGTTGACGCGGAGGACGTCGTTCGTGCGGTCGAGCTCCGCATCCAGCATCCCGACGAAGCGGTCGCCGAGCAGGATGGGGTGCGCGAAGTACCCGTAGACGCGCTGCGGCTTGGGCTTGAACTGCTCGAGGACGTACCGGAACTCGAAGACGCCCTCCAGACGCGGACGGTCGTAGAGCATGCTGTCGTACGGGTTGAGGAGCGCGACGCGTCCGCCGGGATCGTCGTCGAGCGCCGCGAGCGCCTGCGGGTCCACCCGCCACCTCGCACCGCTGCCCTCGATCGATGCGGGCTCCCCCGCCATGCCGACGCGCGACCACGGCGACTTCTGGCGGGCGATGCCGACTGCCTGGAGCCGACGCTCCTCGAGGAGGGCCTCCGCCTCGTCGGCGTCGTACTCGGGCAGGTCCGCGGGATACACCCGCTCGGCGAGGTCCCACCGGCGGTGCCGACCCTCGCGTCCGCTGATCGCGACGACGCCCTGCCGCATGAGGAACTCGAGCATGTGCGGCACCTGGTTCGACCCCGACCAGCCGTCCGGGGCACGAGTGACCTGCGCCGTGTCGGGGATCTCGCTCACCAGCAGCGGCCCCTCGGCCCGCAACCGTGCGATGACGTCGGCCCGGAAGGCGCCGTTGGCCTCGAGCCACGCGCGGCTGCTCTCGCGCTGCGGCCAGCGGCGCATCGCGGGGAGCATGAGCGGCAGCAGGCTCATCGGGCGGAACGTGCCGTCGAACTCGAAGAGCAGGCGATCCTCCTCGACGACCTTGCGCAGCTGCGCGGTCTCGTACGACCAGCCGATGCGCGACCACAGCACCGTGTGCTCGCACGGCGCGATGGTCGCGGTCGGGTCGATCTTGATGTACCCGAGCTGCTCGGCCACCTCGACGACATCGCCCGGCCGCTCGGCGTCCAGGAGCTGCGCGCGCACGGCGATGCGACGCGCCTGGTCCCGCGTCAGCAGGTGGGTCACGTCACGAGGCTAGCGGGAGCCGGCGTCCGATGGACCGGCGACGGGGGCCTCGAACCGCTGGGTGCCCAGCACGCCGAGAAGGCGGAGCTTCTCCTCGGCTTCGCTGCGCGGCGCCGCCGTGAGGACCAGGAGCGCCTGACCGCGGTCCTCCGGGAAGAGCACCTGACAGTCGACCTCGATCGGCCCGAGCTCAGGATGCAGGAGGACCTTGTGGTCCGCGAACCGCTGGGCCACCAGCTGGCGCGCCCACAGGTCGCGGAACTCGGCGCTGCGCCGCAGCAGCTCGTCCACGAGCTCCGCGGCGCGGGAGCGCGCGCCCATCGCGCCGTACGCGGCGCGCAGCCCCGCGACCAGCGCCGCGGACTGCCGATCGCGGTCGCCCTCCGGGTACCGCGCCCGTTCGGTGTCGGGGCGCACGAACCAGCGATACGCCTCGTAGCGGTCCCATCCGGTCCACGCGGAGGCGTCGCCCAGCAGCGCGGCGGCCAGCCTGTTCTGCAGGAGGATCTCGCCGAGGGCCGAGATGACGAGCGCGGGCGTGTCTTCGAGGCGGTCGAACACGCGCTGCAGCGCGGGCGCGACGTGCGCGGACCCGGACAGCCGGTCGGGAACGGCGTGCCCGGCCATGCGGTACAGATAGTCGCGCTCGTCGGCGGTGAGCCGCAGGGCGCGCGCGAGAGACGCGAGCATCTGCGTGCTCGGCTGCGGACCCCGCTGCTGCTCGAGGCGGGTGTAGTAGTCGGTGGACATCATCGCCAGCTGCGCCACCTCCTCGCGGCGCAGTCCCGGCGCACGACGACGCGGTCCCGCGGAGAGCCCCACGTCGGCGGGCTGGAGGTGTTCGCGGCGCCGTCGGAGGAACTCGGCGAGGGCGGAGCGGTCCATGCAGCCATTGTCCGCCACCCCGACGCGCCCAGCCAGGGATCGCCGATCCCCCGATGGACGGGCCCTGGAGCGCCCTCGCGGCCGGACGCAGACTCGCCTCATGCGAATCCACGGAAACACCATCTTCATCCCCGGCGCGACCAGCGGCATCGGACGCGCCCTCGCCGTCCGCCTGCACGAGGCGGGCAACACCGTCATCGTCGGCGGGCGACGCGCCGACCTGCTCGCGGAGATCGCCGCGCAGCATCCGGGGATCGACACGGTCCGGATCGATACGACGGATGCCGCGAGCATCACCGCGGCCGCCGACGAGGTCATCGCGCGGCATCCGGACCTCAACGTGCTGCTCGCGATGGCGGGGATCATGCGCGCCGAGGACTGGACCCGACCGGAGGGCTTCCTCGAGACGGCCGAGGCGATCGTGACGACCAACCTCCTCGGGCCCATCCGCCTCATCGCCGCCTTCATCGAGCAGCTGCGCTCCCAGCCGGACGCGACGATCATCACCGTGTCGTCGGGCCTCGCCTTCGCGCCGCTGCGGGTCACCCCCACCTACAACGCCACGAAGGCCGCCATCCACATGTTGAGCGAGTCGATCCGGCTGCAGCTGGCCGGCACGAACGTGCACGTGCTCGAGCTCGAGCCCCCGTCGGTGCGCACGGACCTCATGCCCGGTCAGGCCGAGAGCGACTTCGCGATGCCGCTGGACGACTTCGCCGACGAGGTGATGACCCTCCTCGCCGAGCAGCCCGACGCCACCGAGATCCAGGTCGAGAGGGTCAAGTTCCTGCGCTACGGCGAGGCGCGGGGCGACTACCCGCAGGTCGTGGCGACACTGAACAGCCGCGACCCGCACGCCGCGGCCTGAGCCGTCCGTCAGCGGGCAGCGATGTCCGCCCCGCCGCCCAGACGCTCCGCGAGCTCCCATATCCTGCGCGCCCCCACCGGGTCGACGAGACGCCGGAACGGGCGTCGGCGGCGCGCGGCGCCGGAGAACTGCAGTGGCCCGCCCGGCGCGAAGAAGGGTGGCGGCGCCCCGCCGTGGGCCAGGGCGAGCAGCGCCGGATCCGCGGCCTGCGGGGGCGGATTCCACAGGTGTCCCACGACGAAGTCGCGCAGGGCCGGCCGCACCCGGCCGCGCAGCTCCGGCGCGATCGCCGTCGCGGGCACGACGCCCGGATGGCACAGCCCGACCCGCGTCTCGGGAACGCGCGTGGCGAGCGCGACGCCGAACAGCCCGAGCGCGGTCTTCGACGACGCGTAGGCGCGCAGGGCACCGTAGCGCCGTTCGAACTGCAGGTCGTCCCACGCAACCCCGTGCAAAGCGGTGCCGAGGCTGCACTGGACGGCCACTCGGGTCGCCGATGAGCGCAGCGCCGGGAGCAGCGCGAGGGTGAGCGCCGCGTGACCGAGGAAGTTCGTCTGGAAGTGCAGCTCGAACCCGTCGGGGGTCGTCACCCGGTCGCGCTCGCCCATCCGGGCGACACCCGCGTTGAGGACGAGGATGTCGAGTCGGCCGCCCTCCGCGACGAGGTCGCGCCCGAGCCTCCGGGCCGAGTCGAGACTCGCCAGGTCGAGATCCCGCAGCTCGAGGCGCGCCTCCGGCGCGGTCGCGCGGATCGCCTCCCGCGCGCGGTCACCCCGCTCGCGGCTGCGCACCGGCATGACGACGTGGGCACCCCGCGCCGCCAGGACCCGCGCGATCTCGAGGCCGACGCCGCTGCTCGCCCCGGTCACCACGGCGCGTGCGCCGACGAGATCGGGGACGACGGGCTCGCGCGAGGGCACGGCACGAGCGTATCGAGACGCCCGCCGATGCGGGCCACCGCGCGCGCGACGCCCGGGCCTACTTGATGCTGCCCTGCGTCAGGCCTCCGACCAGCCACTTCTGCGCGAACAGCGCAAGCAGGTAGACAGGGATGATGCCGGCGAGGCTCGCGGCGGCCATCTGCCCGAACATGACCTCACGGCCGCCCTGCATGAGGGCGATGCCCACGGGGAGGGTCTGCGACGCGTCGCTCTGGGTGAGCAGCAGCGGGATGAGGAAGTCGTTGTAGACGAGGATGAACACGATGATCGAGACTGCGACGATCCCCGGGGCCGTCAGCGGCAGGATCACCGACCACAGCGTGCGGAACGGCCCGCATCCGTCGATCTGCGCGGCCTCGTCGATCTCGTGCGGGATCGCACGGAAGAAGCCGTCCAGCAGCCACACCGCCACCGGCGTCAGCAGGAGTCCCTCGACGATGCCCAGCCCCACCACGGTGTCCATGAGCCCGACCGTGCGCACGAGGATGAACAGCGGGATGATCGCGACGATCGGCGGGGCGACGTACGCGGAGACGATGAGTCCCAGCGCCTGCTTGCCGCCGGCGCGCAGGCGCGCCATCGCGAAGTTGGCCGGGATCGAGATGATCAGCGCGACGATGACGGCGATGATCGCCGACAGGATCGAGTTGCGCAGGTAGGTGAGGATCGGCCAGTTCTGGAACGCCGCGGCCCAGTTCTCGAACGCGAGACGCGAGGGCAGGATGCGCGTGGAGAGGATGTCGTCGGGGCTCTTGAACGACATCCCGAGCATGTACAGGATCGGCAGGACGGCGACGACGATCGCGACGCCGATGACGACCCACTTGAGCGCCGTGACGCCGGCCGACGTCCGCCCCGGACGGGTCGAGCTGGCGACGCGGTGCTTGGGCGTGCGACGGCGCCGGGCGGCGGGCACCACGACGGTGCGGGTGACGAGCTCTTCGTCGGGGGACGGACCCCGCAACAGCTGGGACATGCGGTCAGTCCTCTCTGTGGAGCCGCTGCCGGACGGCGTTGAGCGGAACGATGATGATGGTGACGAGCACGAGGAACGCGATCGTCTGTGCGGCGGCGGCGCCGACGTCGAACGTCTGCAGGGCCGTGCGGTAGATCGAGTAGCTGCTCACCGTGGTGTCGAAGCCGGGTCCGCCGCTGGTCATGATGAAGACCAGGTCGAAGACCTTGAAGGACACCACCAGCTTGAGCACGAGCACCGTCGCGATCGTGGGCAGGATCAGCGGGAAGGTGATCTTCCAGAACGTCTGCCACACCCCGGCGCCGTCCACCTGTGCGGCCTCGTACACCTCGGAGGGGAGCGTCTGCAGGGCTGCGTACAGCAGCAGGATGCAGAACGGCGTCCACTGCCACGCGTCCACGACGATGAGCGAGATCATCGCCGACGGCGACGATCCCAGGAAGAGGAAGGGCTCGGAGCCGGGGACGAGGATCTGACCGAGGTTGTTGAGCAGACCGCCCGTGGGGGCGAGCATGAGCTTCCAGATGACGGCGACCATGACCGGAGGGGTCATCAGCGGAAGCAGCAGGAGGACCCGCACGATGCGGCCGGACTTGACCGCCGCATCGAGCGAGAGCGCCACGATGAATCCGACGACGAGCGCGAGCAGCGTCGACGGGATCGCGAACAGGAGGGACCTGCCGAGGGACGGGAAGGTGACCCCGTCCCCCAGCAGCTCCGCGAAGTTGGCGAAACTCACCCACTCCGTGAACGGACGGCCCAGCGACGATTCCGAGAACGCGGAGGCCACGAGGTACCCGAGGGGGTAGATCGCGACGATGGCGATCGCCAGAAGGACCGGCGTGAGCATCGTGCGCCCCGCCCACGCCGTCCGGCGTGCGCGGCGTCCCGGTGAGGACGTCAGTACTGACTGGGTCATGAGAGTTCCTTGGAGCGGGTGGGTTCCGGTGGTGACGTCAGCCCTTGAGCTTCTGCCAGGCGTCCCAGGTCTGGCTCATCGCCTGCTCGGCGGTGAGGCTGCCCTGCAGCATGAGCGCCAGGTTGTCGTTGAGCGACTGGAGCATCTCCGGCGCCTCCGGCGACGTCGGCCACGACTGGGCGTTGGGGAACACCTCGGCGGCGACGGCGGCGACGGCGGGAGCGAACTCCTTGTACTTCGCGCTCTCGAGCGTCGAGGTGCGGATCGGGTCGACACCCGAGCCGGTCGTGGTGATGAGCTTCTCGTTGGTGGCCTTCGACGACGCGAACGCGACGAACTCCTTCGCGAGGTCCTTGTCGGACGCGTTCGGGCTGATGCCCATCGCCCAGCCCGCGTCCAGCGCGCCGGCGACGTGTCCCTTCGGGCCGATCGGCAGCGGGGCGACGCCCCACTTGTCGACGACCTTCGACTGCTCCGGGTCCTGGGCGAACGTGCCGAGGTCGGTCCAGAACTCGATCATGGCGACGTTGCCGGACAGGAACTGCGGCAGCGCCTGCTCGAAGCCGATCTCCAGCGGGCTGGGCAGCGCGTAGGGCGCGACGTCCAGCATCGCCTGCGCCGCCTCGACGGCCTCCGGCGTGTTCAGCTGCGGCATCTCGGGGTCGATCGTGCCGGGGATCATGGTGGCGAGACGGTTGAAGAACGACGAGCCGATGTTGAACGCGCTCTTCGCGCCCAGGATGGCCGAACCGTAGATGCCGTTGGCCTTCTCGGCCGCCGTGATCTTCTCCGCCGCGGCGGTGTACTCCTCCCACGTGGTGGGGACCTCGACGCCGTTGCGCTCGAGGATCTCCTTGTTGTAGAAGAGCACGTGCATGTCGCCGTCGATGGGCAGGCCGTAGGTCTTGCCCTCGTACTGCGTGTACGGTCCGAAGATGCTCTGGATGAAGTCCGGGGCGTCGATCTCTGCCGAGCCGTCGACCCACTCGGTGATGTCCTCGATGGCGCCGGACTCGGCCAGCGCACCCACCGACGTGTACCAGTACTGGATGACGTCGTAGTTGTTGGTGCCGGACTGGGCGTCGAGGATCGCCTTGGTCTGGATCTGGTCGTAGGGCACGACCTCGACCTCGACCTTGGCGCCGGTCTCCTTCTCGAAGTCGGCCTCGAGGATCTTGCCGGCGCCCTCCTGGGGCGCGGCGATGAGGACCTTCAGGGTCTTGTCACCGTCGGCTCCGCCTCCGCTGCCGCCGGCGCAGCCGGCGAGAGCGAGGCCCGCGGCGGTCAGGGCGGCGAGGGTCGCCGCGACTCGGGGTCGGGAGGACCGGAACGAGGTGCGTCGTTGCGCGCTCATGGGTGTTTTCCTTTCGATGGGGTCAGGATGCGGATTCAGGGGTCCAGGGCTTGTCGACCTTGTCGCCGTCGACCCATGGCGTCTTCACGAAGACGGCCCGGAAGGTCTGGTCGAACGGGTTGCGCACGAAGTGCTCCTCGTTCGGCTCGGCGCACAGCACGTCTCCGACCGACACGACGCAGACCTTCTCGCGGTCGATCCAGATCTCGGCAGAGCCCTCGATCACGACGAACGACTCGGTGTGGTGCTCGTGCAGGTGGTTGCCGAACTCGTCGCCCGGGCGCAGCACGACGACGCCGAACGCGGCATCCTCCGTCTGCGTCAGGTAGCCGGGGCCCCAGTCGCCGAAGCGGAGGGAGGCCTCGGCCGAGCGCAGGATGTCGGCGCTCACGCGTCGACCTTCGCGTTCGACAGTTCGCGGTACAGCTCGTAGGCGTCGGCAGGGTCGAGGTCCTCGTGGACGACGGCGCGGACGGCGCGCATCATCGCCTCCGGGTTCGCGCTCTGGAAGATGTTGCGACCCATGTCGACGCCCGCGGCGCCGGCGCGCACGGCGTTGCTCGCCATCGTGAGCGCGTCGAGCTCGGGGAGCTTCTTGCCGCCGGCCATGATGACCGGGACGGGGCAGCCGGCGACGACGTCCTCGAAGCCCTCCTCGCAGTAGTACGTCTTGACCAGCTGGGCACCGAGCTCGGCGATGATGCGGGTCGCGAGGCCCAGGTAGCGGGAGTCGCGGGTGAGCTCCTTGCCGACGGCGGTCACGCCGAGCACCGGGATGCCGGTGTCGTAGCCCGCGTCGACGAGGGTCGTCAGGTTGCGGACGCTGCGGCTCTCGTGCTCGCCGCCGATGAACACCTGCACGGCGATCGCGTCGGCGTTGATGCGGACGGCGTCCTCGATCGCCATCGCGGTGTACTCGTCGGAGAGGTCCTTGAGGATCGACGGACCGCCCGACGCGCGCAGCACGAGGCCGGCCTGCGTGGCGGGCGAGATCGAGGTGCGCAGCGCGCCGCGGGTGCACATGAGGGCGTCCGCGAGCTCCGACAGCGGGGCGATGTTCAGGTCGATGCGCTCGAGGCCCGAGGTCGGGCCCTGGAAGTAGCCGTGGTCGAAGGCGAGCATGACGGTCTTGCCCGTCTGCGGGTCCAGGATGCGCGCCAGGCGGTTCTGCATGCCCCAGTCGAGGTTGGCGGCGCCGCGGATGCTGTGCGAGAACTGCGCGGCGGGAACGTCGGGGTGGAACTGCTTGGCGTTGATGTTGCCGTCGAGGTCGGCCATGGTGTCTCTCCTTTGCGAGGGTGGGGTCTGTGGGTTGTCCGCGGTGCGGATCAGCGGGGCGCGACGGCCCCCGGCGGGGTGAACAGAGGGGTGAGGTCGTCGCCGGGGATCGCGATCATCTGGCGGTAGACGCGGTGCCAGCGCTCGGCGATCTCGGCATACGCCTCGTGCTCGGCGGGCTCGGCGCGCACGATGCGGTCGGGCTCGCTCATGGGCGGCAGGGTGACGCCGACGCCCTGCGCCGCGAGGCGCGCGGCCCCGTACGACGTGGCCTCCGGCGCGGGGGTCACGCGCGTCTCCAGCCCCGTGACGCCGGCGATGATGCGGGGCCAGAGGCTTCCCGCGCTCGAGCCGCCGGTGAAGGTCACGGCGCCCTCCGCGACCGCGCTGCCCCCGGTGATCTCCGACAGGATGTCGAGGTGCCCGGCGGCGATGACGCCCGCCGCCTCCTCGATCGCCCGGATGGACGCGGCGCGTGAGGAGCCCTGCGCGTCGTTGATGTCGTAGCCGACGAACGAGGGCGCCGCGTGGTGCCACGCCTCGGCGCACATGACGTTCGAGAGGACCGCGACCACACCGTTCGAGCCGGCCGGGACCTCGGATGCCCACTCCTCCATGACGGCGAACGCGGAACGGCCGGTCTCGGCCGCGAGCGCGACCGCGTCGGGGCAGAACGCGTCGCGGTACCAGCGCATCGCGAGTCCCGAAAGGAAGCTGATGCCCTCGACCATCCAGGCGTCCGGATCGACGTGGCAGAGGGTGCGCAGGCGCCGCTTCGGGTCGACGAGCGGCTCGTCGACGACGGCAGTCGTCTGCCAGAAGGTGCCGGCCACGATGGTCGGCGTCCCGGGGCGGGCGGCGATGCCGTGCAGGGCGAGCTGCGTGTCCGCGCCTCCGGCGACGACGGGCGTCCCGACGGGCAGGCCGGTCGCGGCGGACGCCTCGGGGGTGACGGTACCGACGACCGTGCCGCACTCGACGACGGGCGGCAGGATCGCGGGGTCGACGCCGACGGCGTCGGCCAGCTCGGTCGACCAGGTGCGCGTGCGCAGGTCGAACAGCGCGGAGCTGGAGCCGCAGGTCGGCTCGGTGACGAAGCGGCCGGTGAGGCGCGTCGTCACCCAGTCGCTGAGCATCCCGAGGTGGCGGCCTCGCGCAGCACCTCCGGCTTGGTGACGCGCGATCCACCGCAGGCGCGCGGGCGCCGTGATCGAGACCCAGTCCCCGGCGATGCGGTAGATGTCGTCGGCGACGCCCTCGGCCACGAGCTCGTCGGCCTCGGTGCGCGCGCGGCCGTCCGTGTTGGGGCAGGCCCACAGCTCGGCACCGGACGCGTCGTACAGCACGAAGCCCTCGCGCATGCTCGACGCGGCGACGGCCGCGACCGGACGCCCGTCGAGGTTCTCGACCACCTCGGCCACCGCTCCGGCGACGGCCTCCCACCCTCCGCGGGTGTCGAAGACCGTGCCGCCCGGGTGCCCGGGCACGGGCGCATGCGTCCACTCGCGCGCCGCCTGCGTCACGAGGCGTCCGTCGCCGTCGAACGCGAGGGCGCGCGCCGAGCCGGTGCCGGCGTCGATCGCGAGGTAGACGGGGGCGGCGGTCATCATCGCTCCCACCGGAGGGGGTCGCCGGCGATGTACGCCTGGATCTCGGAGGCCAGCATGTCGGCGCCGCGGGCGAGGGTCTCGAAGGTCGCACCGCCCAGATGCGGGGTGAGCCACAGGTTGGGCTGGTCCACGAGCTCGCGCCACGGTCCGTCGGGCTCGTTGACGTCGAGCGCGGCGCCGCCGAGGTGTCCGCTCTCGAGGGCCTCGAGCAGCGCCTGCTCGTCGACGAGCGACTCGCGGGCCGTGTTGATGAAGAACCCGCCGCGAGGGATGAGCGCGAGCTCGCGCGCGCCGATCATGTGGCGGTTCTCGGCGGTGGCTCGGGCGTGGACGCTCACGACATCGCTCGAGCGGAGAAGCTCGTCGAGGTCGCTCACGATCGTGACGTCCGACACCGTGCAGGGGTCGACGAACGGGTCGTACGCGGTGACGGTCGCGCCGAGCGCGAGGGCGCGGGAGGTGACCAGGCGCGCCACGTTGCCGAAGCCGATGAGGCCGAGGCGCACCGAGCTCACCTCGGGACCGAACCAGCGTGCGCCCTCGAACGTCGACTCGGCGAGGGGACGGCCGTCGGCGACGCGCTCGTCGACGTCGCGCAGGGACGCGGGGATGTTGCGGATCAGCGAGATGAGGAAACCGATCGTGAGGTCGGCGACCGCCTCGGCGTTCTTGCCGGGGGTGGTGGTCAGCCGCACACCGCGGGCCTTCGCGGCGGCGAGGTCCACGTTGACGGGGCCGCCACGCGCGCAGCCCAGCAGGCGCACGTCCGGCAGCGCCGCGAGGACCTCCGCGGTGACCGGCGCGGCGTGGAACGCGAGGATGTCGTATCCCTTCGCGAGCTCGGCGACCTCCGCCGGGTCGCCCTCGAACTCCGTGATCGCGTCGGTGCGCCACGTGGGGTCGGCGATCGTCATCGTGACGGCATCCGCCTCGAGTCCACGCGCGGCGAAGGCGCGGGAGAAGACGTCGGCGCTCATGTAGCTGTCGCCGATGACGAGGATGCGGTGGTCGGACATGCGGTGGAACTCCAGAGATGTGGATGGACGGGATCAGCGGACCGAGCGGATGCTCTGCTCGGCGGCGGGGTCGGAGCGCAGCGCGGTGGGATAGCGGCCCGAGGCGTTCTCGTGCGAGAGGCCGCCCGCGTCGAAGCCGGTGTCGACGCTCACGCGCAGACGGTCGGTGCGCACCGAGGCGCGGGAGAAGTCGATGGGCTCGCCGGACTGGTCGTAGGCGACGGCCTCGACGACGACGATCGGGTGTCCCGGCTCGACCTCGAGCATCGTGGCGAGCGAGCGGTCCGCGGTCGCCGCCTCGATGGTGCGGTGCATGCGCGCGATCCGGACGCCCGCGACACGGGTGATGGTGGCGTAGAGGCTCGCCCGCGGATCGCGCAGGTCGGGGAGGACGCCCGCGAAGCGCGCGGGCATGTAGTTGATGACGTGCACGGCGGTGCGGGCGCCGACGGCGCGGACGCGCTCGAGGACGAAGCCCTGGCCGTCGGGAGCGCCGCGGCCGACGACTGCGGCGGCCCACGAGGGCAGCGGCTCGATGCCGGCGCGGAGGATCTGCGAGCTCAGCGCGCTGCGGCCGTCCTGGCTGAACTCGCCGAGGAGGCTGGGGGCGGACGGGAGGGTCCACGCCGAGGGTCCCTGGTGGTGCTCGACGAAGGCCCCCTTGCCCTGCTGGCGGGAGATGAGGCGGGCGCTCTCGAGCTTCGCGAGCGCATCGCGCACCGAGGTGCGGGACGCGGAGAAGTGGTCGCACAGCTCTTTCTCGCTGGGCAGACGGTCTCCCGGCGCCCACGTGCCGTCGGCGATCTTGGCCTCGATGGCACGCATGATCTGGAACCAGATCGGTGCGCTGGAGTCGCGGTCCAGCTGTGCGAGCGTGAGCACTCTCAACATCCCATCTCTGCGGCGAGCGGTGCGGCGGGCACGTCGGTGGCCCGTGTCTCGGCGGTCGGGTCCGTCGTGACTTGTATCAAGTCTGCGCGAGGACATGTATCAGCTATAGGGACAAGTGGAGACTTTTCCCCTCTGCGCAAAGGGGTCTGTAGATATAGCTGTTGGCCTGGGTTTTTTCTTCGCCCTTCCTCCATCGACGGGCGAATCGGGGGACGCGCCGAGACGCGCGGACGGCGCGGGAGGATACAAGTCGGATGTCTCGGGGATACCTCCGTTCCGCGTTCTTCATTCAGGGGAATGGATCGCGGCGGCGTACCGTTTCCCTCACCATGCAGCGCTTCGGAACGCTTTCCTTCGGTCACTACGGCCCCCTCGGCGGCGGGCGGCAGCTCTCCGCGGCCGATTCCCTCCATCAGGCCGTCGACCTCGCGCAGGGGATGGACGAGCTGGGGGTCAACGGCACGTACTTCCGCGTCCACCACTTCGCCCGACAGCAGTCGTCCCCGATGCCGCTGCTGGCCGCCATCGCGGCCCGCACGCGGCGCATTGAGATGGGCACCGGCGTCATCGACATGCGCTACGAGAACCCGCTGTACCTGGCGGAGGAGGCGGCGGCGGTGGATCTCCTCAGCGACGGGCGCCTCGCGCTCGGGGTGAGCCGCGGGTCGCCCGAGACGGTCGTGCGCGGCTACGAGACTTTCGGCTACACCGGGTCACAGGATCCGCGCGGCGCCGACATCGCGCGCGAGCACTTCGCGCTGTTCCTGCGCGCCATCGAGGGCGAGGGGCTTGCAGAGCGCGACCCGTCGTCGCCGTTCGGCGGCGGCACCGGGCTGCAGCGCGTGGAGCCCCACTCCCCCGGCTTGCGCTCTCGCGTGTGGTGGGGCGCCGGCACCCTCGAGACCGCCGAATGGGCCGGCCGCATGGGCGTGAACCTCATGTCGTCGACTCTGCTCACCGAGGACCGCGGACTGCCGTTCGACGAGCTCCAGGCCCAGCAGATCGACGCGTTCCGCGCCGCGTGGCGCGAGGCCGGTCACCCCGCTGAGCCGCGCGTCTCTGTCTCCCGGTCGGTCTTCCCCATCGTCACCGCCGAGGACGAGCTGTACTTCGGAGGTCGGACGGAGGGCGAGGGCGTCGGCTACATCGACGGCATGCGCGCCACCTTCGGGCGCACGTACGCGGCCGCGCCGGACATCCTCGTCGAGCAGCTGCAGGACGACGCCGCCGTGCGCAGCGCCGACACCCTCATGCTCACGATCCCCTCGCAGCTGGGCGTCGAGTTCAATCTGCGCCTCGTCGACTCGTTCGCACGGTACGTCGCGCCGAGCCTCGGCTGGCAGCCGACGACGCCGCCCGCATCGGCATCCTGAGCGTCAGCGGGTCCCGGTGCGCGCGCCCGGGACGTCGGCGTCGGGCTCGTCCTCGGGGAGGGCGAGCGGCAGGACCCGATCCGGGTCCCACTCCTCCGTCCAGCCCAGGCGGTCGAACAGGCCGTCCAACAGGAGCCCGGTGAAGCCCCACACGAGGTGCTCGCCGTGCTCTCCGGGCAGCAGGAAGCCGGGCCCGCGGTACTCGACGCCGCCGCGACGGATGACGGTCGACCCACGGTTGGCCGGATTCAGCAGGTCGGCCACGGGCGCGCGGAAGACGTCCGCAGACTCCGCGACGTCGACGACGTGCACCGGCGAGGGCTGCGTCCACCAGGCGAGGACCGGCGTCACGACGTGCTGCGAGTACGCCAGCGGCACCTCCTCGAGCGGGCCGAGCACCTCGACGCCGGCCGGGTCGAGACCGGTCTCCTCACGCGCCTCGCGCAGCGCAGCCGCGACCGCGCCGTCGTCGCCGGGATCGATCCGCCCGCCGGGGAAGGCGACCTGGCCCGGGTGCGACCGCAGCGTCGACGCGCGCGAGAGCAGGAGCACGTCGAGATCGCGCGACACCGCTCGCGCCTGCGCGTCGTGATCGCTGGGCAGCCGGTCGAGGACGCCGAACAGCATGAGCACGGCGGCGGGACGTGGGTCGGGCGCCGTGGGAAGGTTCCGCAGCGTCGCGAAAGCCGGCGAGCGATGGTCGCGCGCCGACGCGGCGACGGCCGCGAGCTGGGCCCGGGCGCCGAGCGGAGCGGTCGGGTCGGGCATGGCTCCAGGCTACGCCCGCCCGTGCGACCACCGGCCGGCGGGTCTCACTGGCGGGTGGAGCGCTCGATCGACATCACGAGGACCACGCGGTCGGCCTTGTCGCGCGGCGGCGTCAGGCTCGGGTTGCCGTAGCGGTTCTGCAGCCGCACGTAGAACGCGCCCTCCGGGTCGGGCTCCACCGCGACCAGACGCCCCGCCACCTCGAGATAGTGGAACGGGTTGTCGGGATCGATGATCGACAGCGCCATCGCGGGGTTGTGCTGCAGGTTGCGGTACTTCTGTCGCTTGCTCGTGTGCGTGAAGCGGAGGTGCTCGCCGTCGAACTCGAACCACATGGGCGTGACCTGCACGGTGTCGTCGGGACGGATGGTGCCGAGGTGGCCGTAGAGGGGCAGCTCGAGCAGTCGTCGGTAGCCGTCGGGGATGAGATCGTCATTCGCCATCCGCCCAGTCTGCCGTGCGGGCCAGAAACCTCGGCGGGACCGGAGTGCCGAACTCCGCCAGATCTGCACCGAAACGCGCCAGACGGGCCGGATTCGGGCCGCCGCAGCCGGAAATGGAGGAGTTGCGCACGGGCCGGCCGGGCAGCGGACGGGCCCGCCGGGCAACCGGTGGCACGGCCCGGCCGGACGACGGGCGGCGGCGGTCAGCGCGCGACGGCGTCCGCGATCGGCACGTCGCCGGTGTTGAAGCGGATCGTGCGCCCGATCGTTCGCGTGTCGGCGAGGACCGCGGCGATCACGGCGGCGACATCCGCACGGGAGACGGTGCCGGATGCCGCGGCGGCGACGTCGATCGCCCCGGTCGGCGGGTCCAGGGTCAGGCCGCTGGGTGCGACGATCGTCCACCCCAGGTCGCTGTCGCGCAGGTGGGCGTCCGCGGCGGCCTTGGCCTCGGCGTACGCGAAGAACGAGTTCTCCGGCGGGATGCCGTGATCCGGCCCCGCGCCGAAGTACGACACCATGACGTACCGCGACACGCCGGCATCGACCGCGGCGTCCATCGAGCGGATCGCCGCATCGCGGTCGACGGCGTAGGTGCGCTGCGGATTCCCGCCGCCCGCACCGGCCGACCACACCACGGCGTCGTGCCCGCGGACGATGTCCGCGAGCGCCGCGGTGTCCAGCCGCTCCACGTCGGCCACGAGCGGCGTCGCGCCGGTGGCCGCGACGTCCGCCTCGTGGTCGGGATTGCGGATGACGGCGGTGACCGCGTCGCCGCGCTCGACGAGGAGGGGAGCCAGGAGGAGGGCGACCTTGCCGTGCCCGCCGATGATGAGGATGCGCGCCATGTCGCGAGCCTACCCGCGCGGGGATGTCCGGAGGCCGTCGTCGGCGTCCGGGCGTAGCGTGAGGGGATGACCGACATCCGATCAGCCACCCTCGCCGACGCCCCGCACATCGCGGCCGTGTGGGAGCAGGCCTGGCACGACGGGCATGACGGCCTGGTGCCCGACGAGCTGCTGCCCCACCGCACCGCGGCCAGCTTCCTCTCCCGCACCGAGGATGCGATCGGCCGCACGCGCGTCGCGGAGGTCGCCGGCGTCATCGCCGGGTTCACCATGATCCACGACGACGAGGTCGAGCAGGTCTTCGTGGACCGCGCGTTCCGCGGTACCGGGATCGCGGCGGCGCTGCTGAGGGACGCCGTCGCGCTGCTGCGCGCGCAGGGGCACGCGCACCCGTGGCTCGCGGTGGCCACCGGCAACGCCCGCGCCCGGCGCTTCTACGAGCGCGAGGGATGGGCCGATTCCGGACCGCTCGACTACGCGGCCGACATCGGCGAGGGGCGCACGATCCCCGTCCCCACGCGCCGCTACGTCCTCGTCGACTCCACACCGGGCATGCACCCCGTCGTGGCCGAGGCGCTCGCGCGCACGCCGGTCATCGACGGCCACAACGACCTCGCGTGGGCGTCCCGCGAGGACGCCGACGCGCCGTACAGCGTGGAGGGCCTCGGCGGCGATGCCCCGCACGGCCGCTTCCACACCGACATCCCGCGCCTGCGCGCCGGGGGCGTGGGCGCCCAGTTCTGGTCGGTCTACGTGCCGGTCGAGCTAGCGGGGGCGGATGCCGTGACGGCGACGCTCGAGCAGATCGACTTCGTGCAGCGGCTGGTGGCCCGCTATCCCGACGACCTCGTGCTCGCGCGCACCGGGGAGGATGTGCGCCGCGCGTGGGCGGGCGGGCGCATCGCGTCGCTGATCGGAGCGGAGGGCGGCCACAGCATCGACGGCTCGCTCGCCGTGCTGCGCGAGTTCGCGCGGCTGGGCGTGCGCTACCTCACCCTCACGCACAGCACGAACACCCCGTGGGCCGACTCCGCGACCGATGAGCCGGAGCACGGCGGGCTCACCGAGTTCGGCCGCGAGGTGGTGCGCGAGATGAACCGCATCGGGATGCTCGTGGACCTCTCGCACGTGTCCGCCGACACGATGCGCGACGCGCTCGACACGACGAGCGCCCCGGTCATCTTCAGCCACTCGTCGTGCCGGGCCGAGTGCGCGCATCCGCGCAACGTGCCCGACGACATCCTGCGCCGACTCCCCGACAACGGCGGCGTCGTCATGATCTCGTTCCCGCCGATGTTCCTCAGCGACGAGTACGCGGCCTGGTACGCCGCGGGCGGGGTCGGACCCACACCGGTCGTCACGATCGACGACGCCGTGCGCCACATCGAGCACGCGCGCGACGTCGCCGGCATCGCGCACATCGGGCTGGGCGGCGATTACGACGGGTTCGAGGATTTCCCCGAGGGGATGGCGGACGTCACGGCGTACCCGCGCCTGCTCACGCGTCTCGCCGAGCGCGGCTGGTCGGCGACCGACCTCGCCCGCCTCACCGGGGGCAACATCCTCCGCGTGCTCGACGAGGCCTGATCAGGCGCCGCCGCCCGCGAGCGCGACCGCGGGCTCAGCCGCCGGCTCGTCGACGCGCACCCGGTCGGGGCGCGCGTAGACGTTCATCGAGGACCCGCGCAGGAAGCCGACGAGGGTCAGCCCCGAGGCCTCGGCGAGCTCGACGGCGAGGCTCGAGGGCGCCGAGACGGCCGAGAGGATCGGGATGCCGGCCATGACCGCCTTCTGGACGAGCTCGAAGCTCGCCCGACCCGACACCATGAGGACGTGGCCGCGCAGCGGAAGCCGGTCGTTGAGCACGGCCCAGCCGACGACCTTGTCGACGGCGTTGTGGCGGCCGACGTCCTCCCGCAGCACCACGAGCTCGCCGGTGCGCGCGTCGAAGAGCCCGGCCGCGTGCAGACCGCCGGTCTTGTCGAACGCCGCCTGCTGCTCGCGCAGCCGGTCGGGGAAGGCGACGAGCTCGACCGCGTCGACGGCGGCGTCGTCGACGGACACGTCGTAGGCGGACACCGTCTCGACGGCCTCGATCGACGCCTTGCCGCACAGTCCGCACGAGCTCGTCGTGTAGAAGTTGCGCGCGAGGTCGGGATCGGGCGGCTCGACGCCGGGAGCGAGTGCCACGTCGAGGATGTTGTACGTGTTCTCGGTCGCCGCGAGCAGACCCGTGGTGCCGGGGCCGCCGCAGTGGATCGCGGAGCGGAACTGATCGCCGCGCGAGATGACACCCTCCGACACGAGGAATCCCGCCGCGAGCTCGACGTCGTGCCCGGGCGTGCGCATCGTGATGGCCAGCTGGGTGCCCGCGACGCGGATCTCCAGCGGCTCCTCGACGGCGAGCGTGTCGGGGCGGCGCCGGGATCCGGCGCCCACCGTGATCTTGGTCACGGGCGTGCGGGTGGTGATGCGTCCCATGTCAGCCTCCGATGGCGTTCATGCCGCGCGCGGGCTGCAGGAACGCGGGGTCGTTGATCGCGTGGCCGGGGAGCTTGCCGTGCACGCACGCGCGCAGCATCCCGTCGATCGCGTCGTCCGTCGTCTCGGCCTCCGGTGCGCGCAGCACCGGCAGCAGGTCGTACTCCGTCGTGGAGAACAGGCAGTTGCGCAGCTGGCCGTCCGCGGTGAGGCGCAGCCGGTCGCAGTCGCCGCAGAACGGCGCCGTCACCGAGGCGATCACGCCGACGCTGCGGGGTCCGCCGTCCAGCGTCCAGCGCTCGGCGGGAGCGCCGCCTCGGCCGGGGACCGGCGTGAGCGTCCAGCGGGCCGCGAGCGCGTCGAGGATCTCGTCGCGGGTGACCATGCGCGCGCGGTCCCATGTGTGCCCCGCGTCCAGCGGCATCTGCTCGATGAAGCGCAGCTCGGCGTCGTGCCCGATCGCGAACTCGACGAGGTCCACGAGCTCGTCGTCGTTGACGTCCCGCATCGCGACCGCGTTGATCTTGAGGGGACGCAGACCGGATGCCGCGGCGGCGGCGATCCCGTCGAGGACGTCGTCCAGGCGGTCGCGGCGCGTGAGGTCGCGGAAACGGTCGCGCCGGAGGGTGTCCAGAGAGATGTTGAGCCGCCCGAGCCCGGCCGCCACGAGGTCCCCGAGCACGTCGGGGAGTCGGATGCCGTTGGTCGTCATCGCGATCTGCACCGGTCCCGCGGGCCCCTCGATCGCGGCGAGCCGACGCACGACCTCGACGATGTCGGTGCGCAGGAGCGGCTCGCCGCCCGTGAGCCGGAAGGTGCTCACGCCGTCGGCGGCGGCCACGCGGGCGACCCGCTCGATCTCGTCGAGCGTGAGGATGCTCGACTTCGCGAGCCATTCGTTGCCCTGCTCCGGCATGCAGTACGTGCAGCGCAGCGAGCACCGGTCGGTGAGGGAGATGCGCAGGTCGCGGTGCACGCGCCCGTGCGTGTCGACGAGGGGGTCCCCGAGCGCGCCGGAGGCCTCCGCGAGGTCCCGCAGCGGCGCGGTTCGCGGCATACCTAGCATCACGGGCATCGCCGACACAGCGAACTCTCTTCTCGTCGAACTATTCGAGCGTAACCCCGTGGCATCCGCGTGTATGGTCTGACCACAGAAGGGAATGTCATGGACCTGCTCGATCCGCTCCTGCTGGCACGCTGGCAGTTCGGCCTCACCACGCTGTATCACTTCCTGTTCGTCCCGCTGACTCTCGGCATGGCGCTGACCGTCGCGATCTTCCAGACCGCGTGGTTCCGCACCGGCAACGCGAAGTGGCTGCACCTCACCCGGTTCTTCGGGAAGATCTTCCTCATCAACTTCGCGATGGGCGTCGTCACCGGCATCGTGCAGGAGTTCCAGTTCGGCATGAACTGGTCGGCGTACTCGCGCTTCGTCGGCGACGTGTTCGGGGCTCCGCTCGCCTTCGAGGGACTCATGGCGTTCTTCTTCGAGGCCACCTTCATCGGCCTGTGGATCTTCGGGTGGGACAAGCTCCCCCGCGCGCTCCACCTCGCGAGCATCTGGATCGCCACGATCGGCGCCTGGTTCTCCGCGTACTTCATCCTCGCCGCCAACGCGTTCATGCAGAACCCGGTCGGCTACCAGATGGCCGAGGACGGGTCCCGCGCGGAGATGACCGACTTCCTCGCGGTGCTGACCAACCCGGTCGCCGTCGCGGCGCTCCCCCACACGCTCTTCGCGGCGTTCATGATGACCGCCGGCGTCATCATCTCCGTCTCGGCCTGGCATCTGCTGCGCCGCCGCAACGTCGAGATGATGCGCTCGTCGCTGCGCTACGGCCTGTGGGGCATGATCGTGGCGTTCGCCGGTGTCGCGATCTCGGGTGACCAGCTGGGTCTGGTGATGGTGGCGACGCAGCCCATGAAGATGGCGGCGGCCGAGGCGATGTTCAACAGCGCGTGCGGCGCCGATGCCTCCTTCTCGATCTTCACGCTCGGCACGCCCGACGGCTCGAGCGAGCTCTTCTCGATCCGCATCCCGTACCTGCTCTCGTTCCTGTCCACGCACACGCTCGACGGCTGCGTCGAGGGCATCAACGACCTCAACATGCAGTACACGGCGGAGCTGTTCCCGCAGTTCGCGGACCAGCTCGACGGCAACTTCGCCCCGATCCTGTGGGTCACCTACTGGTCGTTCCGCTGGATGATCGGACTCGGCGGCGTCGCCGCCCTCACCGCCGTGGTCGGTCTGTGGCTGACCCGCAAGAAGGCCCGGCGGGAGGTCCCGGCGTGGGCCTGGAAGCTCGCGATCTGGGCCTGGCCTGCCTCGCTGTTCGCGATCCTCGTCGGATGGATCTTCACCGAGATGGGCCGCCAGCCGTGGATCGTGTTCGGCCTCATGCTGACCGAGGACGGCGTCTCGCCGTCGGTCCCCGGCTGGACGGTGCTCATCTCTCTCGTCGCCTTCACCCTCATCTACGCGATCCTCGCGGTCGTCGAGGTCGGCCTCATCGTCAAGACCGCCCAGAAGGGTCCCGACCCGCTCCCCGGGCCGGACGACCCCGATGCCGGTGATGTGCCCCTCGACCAGACCCCCACGACGGTGTACTAGGAGAACGCCATGGACCTCGCCTACCTCTGGTTCTTCATCGTCGGCTTCCTCTTCGTCGGCTACTTCGTCCTGGACGGGTTCGACTTCGGCGTCGGGATGTCGCTGCCCTTCCTCGGCAAGGACGACATCGGTCGCCGTCAGATCATCAACACGATCGGTCCCGTGTGGGACCTCAACGAGACCTGGGTCATCGTCGCGGGAGCGTGCCTGTTCGCGGCGTTCCCGGAGTGGTACGCGACGCTGTTCAGCGGCTTCTACCTGCCGCTGCTGCTCATCCTGCTGGCGCTCATCGCCCGCGGCGTCTCGTTCGAGTACCGGCACCAGCGCGACTCGCTGCGGTGGAAGCGCGGGTTCGACACGATGATCGTCGTCGGATCGGCCGTTCCGGCGCTGCTGTGGGGCGTCGCGGTCGCCAACATCGTGCAGGGCGTGCCGCTGGACGCGGACCACGAGTTCACCGGTTCGCTTCTGACGCTGCTCAACCCGTACGGACTGCTCGGCGGCCTGACGACCCTCCTGCTGTTCTTCACCCACGGCGTGTACTTCGTGGCGCTGAAGACCGACGGGCAGGTCGCCGCCGACGCGCGCCGGCTCGCTGGGCGGGCGGGTCTGCTGACGGTCGTCGTGGCGGCGGCCTTCCTCGTCTGGACCGTCGGCATGGCCTTCGGCGAGGGGCGCGACCTCGCCCTCGTGACAGCGGTGCTCGCGGCGGTGGCCGCCGTGCTGCTCATCGCGTCGTGGATCTCCAACGCCCGCGGGCGGGAGGGCTGGGCGTTCGGCTTCGGCGCCTTCACCATCGTCACCGCGGTGCTCGCGGTGTGGTTCGCCCTGTTCCCCTACGTCATGCCCTCCACGACGGACCCCGCCGGAGCGCTCACGATCGAGAACGCGTCGAGTACGGACTACACCCTGACGATCATGTCGTGGGCGGCGCTCGTGTTCCTCCCGCTCGTGCTGGCCTACCAGGGCTGGACGTACTGGGTGTTCCGCAAGCGGATCTCGCGCACGCGCATCGAGCGCGCCGCCGCGACCGCGCACTGACGAAGGGGTGCGCGGCGACGTGAAGAAGGGACCGCTGGATCCGCGCCTGCCGGCGTACAGCCGGGCGGCACGAGGCTTCCTCGTGCTGTCCGGCGTCGTCGTGCTCGTCCAGACCGGGCTCATCGTCGCGTTCGCGTGGCTGCTCACCCACGCCCTGGTCTCGGCGATCGGCGGCGCGCCGCTCGCCGAGGTCGCCCCCGTCGCGGCCGCGGCGCTGGGCGTCGTCGTCCTGCGCGCCACGCTCATCGCCCTCGCCGAGCGCATCGCGGCGGGGGCCGCGGCCCGCGCGTCCCTGCAGCTGCGCACGGCGCTCACCGCCGCGATCCGACGGCTCGGCCCCGGGCGGCTCGCCGAGCGCAGCCCCGCCGCCCTCGCGGTCACCGCCGGTCACGGCCTCGAGTCGCTGGATCCGTACTTCGGCCGCTACCTGCCGCAGCTGGTCGCCACGGCGATCGCGACCCCGCTGCTGGTGCTCACGATGCTGATCGTCGACCCGCTCTCCGGCATCACGGTCATCATCACCCTCCCTCTCATCCCGATCTTCATGGTGCTCATCGGCCTCGCGACCCGTGCCGTGCAGCGCCGCCAGTACGCGACGCTCGGCCGCCTCGCGACGCGCTTCGCCGACACCGTCGGGGGGCTGGGCACCCTCAAGATCTTCGGCCGACAGCATCGCGCGGCCGACAGCATCGAGACCGTCACCCGCGACTACAAGCGCGAGACCATGACCGTCCTGCGGGTGTCGTTCCTGTCGGGCTTCGCCCTCGAGTTCCTCGCCAGCATCTCCGTCGCCCTCATCGCCGTCACGATCGGCTTCCGTCTGCTCGCAGGCGAGATGCCGCTCGAGATCGGCCTGTTCATCCTGCTCCTGGCCCCCGAGGCGTTCCTCCCGGTCCGCCAGGTGGGCACGCAGTTCCACGCGGCCGCCGAGGGCGTCGCCGCGACCGACGACATCTTCTCGGTGCTCGACGCCGCCGCCGCGCTCGCCGCGCCCGCCGCGGCCGCGGCCCCCGCCGGCCCGGCGCGCGAGCTGCGCCTGGACGCCGTGACCGTGCCGCGCGGCGGGCGACGGATCGGGCCCGTGGACCTGGCCGTGCGCAGCGGGGAGGTCGTGCTCCTGGAGGGGCCCAGCGGCGCCGGCAAGTCGAGCATCATCGACGCCCTCCTGGGGTTCGCCGACCACGAGGGCGCGATCCGCGTGGACGGCCGCGTCGTCCCCGACGCGCGCGCCGCGATCGCGTGGGCGGGGCAGCGACCGGCGCTCGTGTCCGGCACCGTGGAGGAGAACGTCGCCCTCGGCGACGTCGAGCCGGATGCTGCGCTCGTCGCGGCGTGCCTGGCCGCCGCCCAGGCATCCGATATCCCGGGGTCGCTCGTGCTCGGTGCCGGCGGTGCAGGTCTGTCCGGCGGGCAGGCGCAGCGCGTCGCGGTCGCCCGCGCGCTGTACCGGCGCCGCCGGGGATCCGCGGGGTTCCTCGTGCTGGACGAGCCGTCGAGCGCCCTCGACGCGGCGACCGAGGCGGCGCTGTGGCGGTCGCTGCGCGCCGAGGCGGATGCCGGCGCCGGGGTGCTGCTCGTGTCTCACCGCGCGTCCGCACGGTCGCTGGCCGACCGCGTCGTGCCCGTCCCGCTGCCCGCCGTGAGCGAGGTGGGCGCGTGAAGAGACCGGATGCCGCCACCCGCGTCGTGCTCGCGTCGGCGCAGCCGCCCGTGCGCGCCTTCGCCTGGTCCGTCCTGGCCGGCCTCGGCACGGCGTGCAGCGCCATCGCGCTCCTCGCGGCCAGCGCCTGGCTCATCGCCCGCGCGGCCGAGCGTCCCGAGCTCCTGTACCTGTCGGCGTCCATCGTCGCGGTGCGCGCGTTCGCGATCGGCCGCGGCGTCTTCCGTTACCTCGAGCGCCTGACCGGCCACGACGCCGCGCTCGGCCGGCTCGCGTCGGTGCGCGCGGGCCTCGTGCGCCGGCTCGTGCCGCTCGCGCCGGACGGGCTGGGCCGCACGCGCCGGGGAGCACTGCTGTCACGCCTCGTCGACGACG
>Ga0180222_1000539_pt1 | contig 53593 bp, 51 predicted proteins | sample eDN5th37CKraftOP_FD_151336 | JGI IMG/M metagenome (GOLD analysis project Ga0180222, IMG submission 151336) | Enriched Organic Plus compost microbial communities from Emeryville, California, USA - eDNA 5th pass 37_C Kraft OP (version 2) (version 2) ...
TGCCACCCTGCTCGTACTCAGTGCCGACCATGAAACCGGTCACGTTCTGCAGGAAGATGAGCGGCGTGTCAGTCTGATTCGCCAACAGGATGAATTCCGTTGCCTTCTTGGACTCTTCGCTGAACAGGACGCCTCGGGTGTTGGCCAGGATGCCGACCGGGAATCCGTGCACCGAGGCCCACCCGGTGGCCAAACTGGTCCCCCACCGCGGCTTATATTCTGAGAACCGGCTGCCATCAACGATGCGCGCGATCACTTCTCGGGGATCGAATGGGACGCGGAAATCACCCGAGGCGATCCCGAGGAGCTCCTCGCCGTCGTAGAGCGGCTCGTCGGCGGGCTTGCTCGGTCCCGGTCCGAGCTTGCGCCAGTTCAGGTGGGCGACGATGTCGCGGCCGATACGGATAGCGTCCACCTCGTCGACAGCAAAATAGTCGCCGAGTCCTGAGACCCTCGTATGCATGTCTGCGCCACCGAGCGACTCATCGTCGGCGTCCTCGCCCGTGGCCATCTTGACCAGGGGTGGACCGCCGAGGAACACCTTGGCCTGCTTGTCCACCAGCACCGCGTAGTCGCACATGCCGGGCACGTAGGCCCCGCCCGCGGTGGAGTTGCCGAACACCATCGCCACGCTGGGAATCCCCATCGAGGACAGTTCGGTCAGGTCCCGGAAGATGCGGCCCGCATGCACGAACAACTCCGACTGCGTGGGCAGGTCAGCACCACCAGACTCCACCAGATACAGCACCGGCAGCCGGTTGACCTTTGCGATCTCCAGAGCGCGCAGATTCTTTCGCAACGTGTAAGGGTTCATCGTGCCACCGCGAACGGTCGGGTCATGGGCGATGATCATGCACTCGACGCCACTGACCACGCCGACACCGGTGACGATCGCCGCGCCGACGTTGAACTCGGTGCCCCATGCCGCGAGCGAGGACAGCTCGAGGAACGGCGCGTCGCGGTCGAGAAGGAGCTCGATGCGCTCACGGGCGAGCAGGCGACCGCGGTCGTGGTGGCGTTTGACGTAGCGTTCACCACCGCCGGCGGCGACGATCGCAAGCTGTTCGTTGAGTGCCGCGACAGCCGCGGACTGCACCTCGTAGTTGCTCTTGAAGGTGTCGGAGTGGGGATCGATCTCCGATGTCAGGGTTGGCATCGATGTCCTTACCGTCGTTAGTGAATGCGAATAAACTAAGAGCGTTGCGGCCGATCGCCTAGAGGATGCGGACGAAACACCCCCAACAGGTGACAAAGGCCGTTCAAACGGGGCACTACCGCAGCGGACCCGCGGCAGCGCACAGCGCGGCGAATTCGAGCCGGGCCGCCTCGTACTGGCCGGCCAACTCCGCCACCACCTCCGCGACGGTGGCAACGCTGTGCACGCCGGAGACGCTGTGCCCCGCGCTCCATGCGTCGCCGTTGGACAGCAGCCGGTCCTGGGCGAACCCGTCCGAGTCGTCCGCCGGATCGGTCTGCCGCTCCAGCCACGCCGTCAGCAGGCTCGCCGGGATTCCTCCCACCCGGTCGGTGAGTTTCACGTCGTCGAGGGTGGATTCAACGACGGCGCGGCGGTATTCGGCACTCGCCCGGCTCTCCGTGGTGGCGATGAACCGCGTACCGACGTAGGCCAGGTCGGCACCGGCGGCCTGCGCGGCGAGGATCGCCCGGCCGTCGGAGATGCCGCCCGCGAGCACAACGGGTCCGTCAAAGCGCTCGCGGACGGCGCGGGCGAAGGCCAGCGGGTTGGCCCAACCCGTCTGCCCGCCGGCCCCCGCGGTCAACAGGACCAGTCCGTCGGCCCCGGCGTCGAGTGCGGCCCAGGCGTGCCGCAGACTGGCCACATCGGCGTACACCTGCGCCCCGATCTCGTGTAACCGGTGCACCACCGCGGCCGGGGATCCCACGCTGGTGATGACCAGTTCAACCTGGTGACGGACCAGGCAGTCCAGGTCGGCCTGCAGTCGCGCGTTGCTCCGGTGCACGACGAGGTTCGGGGCCACCGGCGCGCCACCGCCGGCCCGCGCGGCGATCAGGCGCAGCCAGGAGTCGAGTTCCTCCGGCGATGCCGCGTTGTGCGTGGGAAAGGAGCCGATCACCCCGGCCCGGCAGGCCGCGATCACCAGTTCCGGTCCCGACACGCTGGTCATGGGCGCTGCGATCACCGGCAGCGCAAGACGGCCGGACCATGCGGCAGGCAACGGGTTCATCTCGCCCTCAATTCTCGAGTTAGTGAATCTAGATTTACTAGCGACGAGTCGCCGTTGTCAACACCACTAGCGCGATACCATCAGCCAATAGCACCTCATGAGCGAAAACGCAGATCACCAAGGGTTTGACAAAGTGATGTGGATCACCAATGATGTAGGGACGTTAGTAAACCGCGAACCGCATTCGCGTGATGACTACCAACGTGATGACTACCAAGGAGCATCCCATCGGCACCGAGCTTCTGACGCGGTCATCGTCGACCTGCGCGACCAAGCTGCCCCAGAGATCACCGGCTCAAAGATCACCGGCTGAGCGTCTCTCGGCCGCCCTCGATGCGCTGCTGGCCTCCCTGGAGGAGGTGCGCAGCGCCGCATCCCCCGACGCGGTGCTGGAGCGTGCACCCCGCGCGCTGGCGGCGTCGGCGGTGTTCGAACGGGTGATGCTGTCGCCTATCAGCGGTTCCCTGTGGGCGTTGGGAGCCGTGCACGGCCCCGACGGCCAGCACGACGCGTCGGCGCCCGTCGAGATCGCCCTGGCCTCGCCACTGGTGGAGGCCGAGGTGGTCCGTCGACGCCTCCCCGCCCTGGTGTCGGACGCCCGGCATGAGGACCGAGTGGCTCGGTATCTGGTCGACCACCTCCAGTTCGACGACTACGTCGTGGCCCCCGTCACCGCGGGTTCGGCGGTCATCGCACTGCTGCACGCCGATCACCCGACCTCCGGCCTGCCGTTGACCACCGTGCACCGCGATCTGCTGCGGATGTTCGCCGACGGTGTCGGCCTGTCCTACGAGAAGGCCATGCTGCTTGAGCGCATCGAGCGTCAACGCCGCTGTGTCCTCGACACCTGCGAGGCCGCGGCCCTGTCGGTGGCCCGCGCCGAGGCCTCCGCCCCGACACCGCTGCGCCCGCCCACACTGCATCCGACATCGCTGCTTCCCAAACCGATTCGCATCGGCTCCGTCTCGTCGGCACAGTCGGAGGCACCCAGCCGACGGGAGTCTCGCCTGGCCACGTTGACCAGCCGGGAACGTGAAGTCCTGGCCCTCTTGGCCAGCGGGGCCACCAACGCCCAGCTCGCCGACCGGCTGACCGTGGCCGAGAGCACCGTCAAATCCCACGTCAAGCACATCCTGCACAAGCTCAGCGCCAGCAACCGGGCGGCGGCCATCTCGTACTACCTCCGCGAGACCCGCGCCGTCGAGAGGAGCCGCCGGTGAGCGTCATCATCGGCGGAGAGTCATCCCGCGCAGCGGGCACCGGGAGGACTCGCTCGGAGTGGACGGCCAAGCACGCCGAATTCGACGAGCGCTTCGCCAAGCTGCGTGAACAGGCCGCGGCGGCCCTGGGAATCGAGCAGTCGCAGCACCTCGAGTCCGCATCGCCCGACCAGGTGGCCGAGGTGATCTCGGACTTCTCGCACCTGTGCATGAGCCGCCTGGAGGCGGTGCGCAGCCGCGACACCGAGGCTGAGCAGCAGCTGTGCTCCATGCTGCTGGAGCTTCAGCAGTTGGCCCTGGACTGGTATCTGCTGGAGACCGGTGTGCGCAGCCAGCGTCTGGCCGACTGCGCGGTCAGCCTGACCAGGCTGCGTGCCATGCCCTCCACCGCGGCGCTGATCGACAACGCCTGCCACGAGCTGGTGTCCCGGCTCGGGTTCAGGCGTGCCGTCCTGTCGACGGTGGACGCCAGGGGCTGGACCCCCGTGATCCTGCAGGACCACACCGAACCCGCCGAGCGTGCCTGGTTCAACAGCTGGCAGAACCAGACGGTCCCCCTGATGCGGACCACCCCTGAGGCGCAGTCGTTTTCGCGGCGCCGGCCCTGCCTGATCCAGGACACCACCGACGCACCGGTGTATCGACCCCTGATCGTCCAGGCTGGCCAGTCCCGTTCGTACGTGGTGGCCCCCCTGGTGCAGGGCGGTGAGGTGCTGGGGTTCCTGCACACCGACCACTACCCGGCGAACACTCCGGTCAACGAGATCGACCGCGATGTGCTGTGGGCGTTCGCAGACGGTTTCAGCCACATCTATCAGCGGGCCGCACTCATGGAGAACCTGCGTCAGCAGCGCGACCAGATTCGAGATCTGCTGATCAACACCGTCGACCAGATCGACGACCTGTGCGACATCGGCACCGAGGCCGCTCGACTGGCCGACGGCAACGGACCGATCGGAGAGGACCATGAGGCCGGAATCCGCCCGTCACATCGGGTGGAGCTGACCGAACGTGAGTCGGAGGTGCTGCGGCTGATGGTGACCGGGGCCAGCAATCACGAGATCGCCCAGCAGTTGGTGATCACCGAAGGCACTGTGAAATCCCACGTCAAGCACATTCTGCGGAAGTACGGTGCGGTCAATCGCGCCCAAGCCATCGCCTGGGCGCTGCAGGGCACCTGATCAGGTGAGCGGACGGGTGCCCAGATAGGCGCCGTTGTGGTACAGCAGCGGCTGCAGGAATTCGGGGTCGTTGGCGCAGTGGATCTGGGCGACCTCACCGATGACCAGCGTGGAGTCACCGGCGTCGATGAGCCGCTGGATCTCGGCCCGCAGCCACGTGGGCACGTCGTGGAGCACGGGCTCCCCCGTCGGCAGCACAGACCACAGCGAGGTGTCCGCGAAGCGGTGTTCGGCGGATCGCGAAAAGCGCTGTGCGAGCGGGAGCTGCTGGACCCCCAGCAGGTGGACCACCACCGACTCGGCCGCCCGCATCGCCTCGATGCTCGACGAGGTCTCGGTGATGTTGAACGAGATCAACGGCGGGTTCAGCGACAACGACGCGAACGACGTCGCGGTGAAACCCACCGGGCCGCCCGTCGACATCATGGTCACGATGGCGACGCCGGCGGGGTGGCGCCGCAGCGCCGCACGATACTGCTCGGCGCTGACCGTCATGCCGCCGCCAGCGCGGTGAGTTCGGGGACGACGACCTCACGGATCAACTCCAGCACATCGTCGTCGCCGGCCAGTGGCACCAGCACCGCTCCGTCGGCGATGCCCAGCGCGTAGATGTCGGCGACCAGGCCCACCAACCCGGCCGGGGTGCCGACGTACACCATGCCCTCGCAGAGGTCACAGCCCGAATCCCGCACTGCCGCACGCGCGGTGCGGATGTCGCGTGCGATCAGGACGCCGATGTCGATGACGACCACAGCGTGTGGGCAGTCCTCACGGGCTGCGGCCGCCTTGCGCGTCAGGTCCCGCAGGTCGGTTGCCCGGATGCGGAGCACGTCGTCAGAACCGTTGATCCACAACCCCTTGGCGGACTCCACGCCGAAGCGCAGGGGCGGCTTCGGTGCACCGCCTGACCTGGATGTGGACGGCACTGCTGCAGTCGTCATCGTCATCAGCCTCCCGTTGTCGCCGCCTCAGCCCGCGGCGGGATCGATCACGATGGCGAACGCCTTGTTCTCGATGCCGCCCGAGCGATCGACCGCGATGAACTTCTCCTCGACGTATTCGTCGATCGCGTTCGGGCCGCCCTCACGGCCCAGACCGCTCTCCTTGTAGCCCCCGAAGGGATACGCCGGATGGATGACGTGCCAGTTGTTCACCCACACCATCCCGGCCTCCAGGCGCCGCGCCAGCGCGGTCGCCCGCTCCTCACTGCCCCAGACACCGGCCGACAGACCGTAGTTGGTGTCGTTGGCGATCGCGACGGCCTCGTCGTCAGTGTCGTAGGTCATCACGACCAGCACCGGGCCGAACACCTCTTCGCGGGCGATCCTCATGTCGTTGGTGACATCGAGGTAGACCGTGGGTTCGATCCAGTACCCCTTCTCGAACTGCGGACCCGAGGGCACCTTTCCGCCGAGGGCGGCGGTGGCGCCCTCCTGCGCCGCGATCCGGAAGTAGTTCAGGATCCGGTCGCGCTGGGTCGCTGAGATGATCGGCCCGATGTGGGTGGCCGGATCCAGGGGGTCACCGACCCGCAGCGTCGAGGCCCGCGCCACCAGCTTGTCGACGATCTCGTCGCGCCGCGACGCCGGGATGAGCAGACGGGTGCCCGCCTCACAGGCCTCGCCGTTGTTGGCCATGCACGCGAACAGCGCACCGTCGATCGCCATGTCGATGTCGGCGTCGTCGAGGATGATGTTCGCGCCCTTGCCACCGAGTTCCAGGGTCACCCGCCGCACCGTGTCCGCAGACTGGCGCAGGATGCTCTTGCCCACCGCGGTCGATCCGGTGAAGGCCACCTTCCGCACCTCCGGGTGTCCGGAGAGATGGGCTCCGACCGGCTCACCGTCACCGGTGACCACGTTGAGCACACCGGGAGGCAGTCCGGCGGCGTCGAATTCGCGGGCCAGCTCCAGCGCCAGCAGCGGCGCGTGCTCGTCGGGCTTGAGCACCACCGAGTTGCCGGCCACCAGGGCGGGAGCGATCTTCCACACCGTGGTGAGCAGCGGGATGTTCCACGGCACGATCGCGGCGACAACACCGAGGGGTTCACGCACCACGACACCGTCGGCGGCGACGGGTTCGATGGCCGGTCCCGGCGTCTCCCACTCGTAGTCCGCCGCGATGGCCGCCAGGTACTGCATCTGGGCCACCGACAGCCCCACATGCAGGGCACTGGTGATCCGGATGGTCGCCCCGTTCTCCCGCGTCTGCAGGGCTGCGAGCTCGTCGGCCCGGGCCGCGAGTCGCTCGGCGACGGCGTTGATCAGTGCGGCCCGCTGCGCCGGCGGTGTCCGGCGCCACGTCCCCTCCGCGAACGCGCCCTTGGCCGCCTCGACCGCGGCGTCAACCAGGTCGGTGTTGCCCTTGGCCACCGTGGCGACCAGTTCTTCTGTTGCCGGGCTGTGGATCTCGTACACCTCGCCGGTGTCGACCCACTTGCCGTCGATGTACATCGAGTAGTGCTCAGTCATCCCGAGCGTCCTTTCTTCAGCCGACCTGACGTGTCTGGTTGCGCCAGTACGGTTTACGGATGGCTTTCTTGTCGACTTTGCCGGCCGGGTTCAGCGGCAGGCTGTCGGCGAACAGCACAGTCTTGGGAGCGGCCACACTGCCCAGCGCAGCCTTGACGTGCTTGATCAGTTCGGTCTCCAGCTCCGGGCCCGTGATCTCACCGGTTCGTGCCACCACCACCGCCATCACGGCCTCACCCCATTTCGGATGCGGCACACCGATCACCGCCGACTGGGCCACCGCCGGATGCGTCGCCAGCACGTCCTCGACCTGGCGGGGGAACACGTTGAACCCTCCACTGACCACCATGTCCTTCTTGCGGTCGACGATGTAGAGGTAACCGTCGGGGTCGAGGTAGCCGATGTCGCCGGTGTGCACCCAGCCGTCCCGCAGCGTCTCCGCGGTACGGCTGGAATCGAGGTAGCCCAGCATCTGCCCCAGCTGTCGCGAGCAGATCTCGCCGACCTCACCGGTTGGCAGGATGTTGTCGTTCTCGTCCTGGATGCTGACCCTGACCTGGAACATCGGCCGACCCGCGGCCGCCAGGCGAGCCGTCCACTCCTCGACGGACTCCCCGTCGCGCTGGACGTGCTCATGCTTGCGCAGGCACGCCACATAACCGGGTTCGGTGCCCGCATACGTCTGTATGAAGATCGGGCCGAACACCTCCAGCGCCTGGCGCAGGCGCTCGGGTGTGATCGGAGATCCCGCGTACACCACGGTCTGCAGCGTGCTCAGATCGAACTCACTGCGGCGGGGATGGTCGAGCAGCAGGTAGATGATGGTGGGCACCAGAGCGACTGCGGTGACGCCGTGTCGCTCGATGAAGGTCAGCAGCGACTCCGGCTCCAGGCCGGGAAGCATCACGTTGGTGCCACCGCGGATGAACGTCGGCATGACGAAGATCTGGGTGAAGTGTGTCAAGGGCGCCCCGTGGGCGAACACCTCGCCGAAGCGGATGTCGCCGATCTCCAGTCCCGCCGAGATGCTGTAATAGCTCCACGTGTAGTGCGAGTTCACCACACCTTTGGGTTCACCGGTGCTGCCCGAGGTGAACAGCACGTACGCCTCGTCGTGCTCATCGATGTCGACCCGCGGTCGATGCGTGGGCTGTTCGGCCACCAGCGCCGAGAAGTCCAGCGCTTCAACCTGTTCCGGACCGTCGAGGGCGCCCACACGGATCAGGGTCTGCAGTTTGGGCAGCTCGTCCCGGATGGAGGCGATGGCGTCCTCGAACTTCGCGTGGTACAGCAGGGTAGTTGCGTCGGTCTGTGCGAGATTGGACTTGAAACCCTCGGCCGCAGCCCGGGTCGGCATCTGCACCAGCACCGCACCGGCCGCCCAGATCGCCTGCTGGATCGGGATGAACTCCAGACAGTTGGGCATGAGCAGCCCGACTCGTTCACCCTTCTGCACGCCATTGTCGATCAATGCGTGCGCGATCTGGTTGCGCCACTGCCCCAGTTCGCGGTACGTGACGCTGGCACCGGTTGCCGCGTCCAGGATCGCGGTGCGCTCACCGTAGTAGGCGCACGCGCGATCCAGGACATCGGGCAGCACACCCCACATACCGTCGTTGGACATCCGTGGCTATCCCGTCAGCGAGGCGGGGTCGAAGCCCTCGACCCAGTACGGCGGGGTCAGGATCGGAAGGCCGAGTTCCTGCAGCACCGGAGTGTCATTCCAGTACGTGGTCTCGCGCTCGATCTTCCCGTCAGAGTCCAACTGGTGCCAGGTGATGCCCCGCGTGGAGAGCGTCTTGCCCTCGGTGGGCACGCCGCGGAACGTGTCCAGACCCTCTCCGGTCCAGTCCCACAGGATCACGACGGCGGAGTTGCCGCCCACGCCGGCCAACTGGAAGGCGTCGGTGACCGCGAACCGGTGCACACCCAGACCGTTGTCGGGGTTCTTGTTGGCGAACGGCGCCAACCGGGGTTCGAGCTCCGCCTTCGTGATCGCGGTGTCGATCATGTGGTCGGAGTCGGCGTGGTCGTCGTAGACCAGGTCGTCGGCGTACAGCGCGACCGCGGCGGCGGTGTCACTGGTGAGGGCATCCACCCAGCGCTGGGCGTGCTCCTGGGCGAACGAGGTGTCGAGTTTCATGAAGCGGGTTCCTTTCAGACCAGTGCCGACGACTTCTTGGCCACGGCGGTGGGATCGACGGGCAGGCCGAGATCCCGGACGGCCGTCGAGACGTCCCAGAAGCTGGCCTCCCGCTTGATGCGGCCGTCGGTGTCGTAGATGTGGAAGGTGATGCCCCGCGCACCCGGCACCCTGCCGTTGGTGGGCACCCCGACGAAGGCCGTCGCCGTGGGCGCATTCCACGTCCACCGGTAAATGGCGGCATTTTCGTCACCGACCACCTCGTCGATGCGGAAATTATTGATTCCGATGCCGTTTTCGGTGTCCTTGTTGGCGTACGGAGCGAACACGCGCAGCAGCTCCTCCTTCGAGGTGATCCGCTGCGCAAGAATCGGGTCTTCAAAGAGGAAGTCGTCGGCGTACAGGGCGACCACGGCCTCCGCACTGGTTCGGAACGCCTTCAACCATTTGACCGCGAATGAATGGCTCATCGGAAGGTTCAACTCCTCGCGTCTGGAATGCAAGTCGGACGCTGTCGAGGCTATGGATCACCGCTGCGCCGCGGCGACCACCGCAGGGGGGAAAGCACCTGCCCGTAGGGGGTACATGGCCCTCCTGCCAGCGGGTCTGCCTGTACGCCGATCTCCCCCGATGCTGGATCGAGTTCCCCCTTGGGAGGGGTGTGCGGCCACCGGTCACGGAGAAGCATTGGAGCGACCGGACACCGAACAGCAACAGGAGTGACCATGCTCGAACAGGACATGACCGACGAGGAATTCGAACCGTACTTCGCCAAGGCGCAGGAGGTGTCGCAGTTCTTCCGGGAGATCGGCCCCAAATACGACGCGGAGAACACCTTCGCCTACCCCTCGATTGAGGTGTTCAGGAAATCTGGACTCGGCGCACTTCCCGTGCCCAAGGAATTCGGCGGCCCCGGCGGCAACATCCTGCACGTTTCGAAGGTGGTCACCGAGCTGTCACGGGGCGATTCGGCGATCACACTGGCCTACAACATGCACTACATCATGTTGGGCATCGCCGGAAACCTGATGTCGGACCAGCAGCGGAAGTACTGGTTGGGCCGCGTGGTCGACGGCGAGCTGATCTTCGGGCCCTTCTCCGAGCAGCGTGCCGGCTTCTCCGGCCTGGCCGACACGAAGGCCGTCCCTCAACCGGAGGGCGGTTGGCGGCTCTACGGCAAGAAGACCTGGGGCACCCTGTGCGAGGCCGCGTCCATCATCACCACCAACGCCACCGAGACCGACGCCGACGGCAACCTCCCGGAGACCTTCGACGAGCGGGTGGCTGCCGAGAAGCTGTTCATCGGTGACTTCAACGTCGACGAGAACGGTGTGGGCGACGGCATCCGCATCGAGAAGACCTGGGACGCACTGGGTATGCACGCCACCGGCACTCAGACCATCGTCTTCGACGGCTACTACGTGCCCGAGGACGGCTTCGTCTCGGTGTGGCGGTCCGGCGCGTTCGGCACCCTGGAGTGGGCGTCGCTGATGTTCGCCAGCATCTACCTGGGCATGCAGCAGCGCATCCTGGAAGAGGCCACCAACACCCTGGCCAAGAAGCACCTGGGCGCCACCTTCGGCGCCATCGTGGCCGAGGACACCGCGGTCAAGGACGTGGGTCACATCGTCGACGGCATCGGCGACTTCGCCTCGCGCGTCGAATGGTCGCGCCGCGTGCTGCACCGTACGTGCGAGGACCTGCTCGAGGGCAAGGACAAGGAGTGGCCGGCCGAGCTGCGGTTCCCGTACCTGGGCCTGGCGAAGACGTTCATCGCCGACAACGTCCTGCACATGTCCCGGCACGCCATGAGCATGATCGGTGGCTCGTCGTTCCGTAAGGGCACCATCTTCGAACGGCTGTACCGCGATTCGGCGGCCTCGATGTTCCAGCCGCTCAACGCGGACCAGACGCGAACCTACGTCGGTCAGTACCTGCTGGAGCAGGCTGCGGCAAAGTAGGCTGCAACGCCTCAGATCGTCCACAGCAGTGTCCGACCCCCGGCGGATCTCACCGCCGGGGCGTCGCGTTGTCTCCATGGGTAGGGCTTGACCTCGACCCCCGATGAGCTTCTAACGTGAGCGCCGTTGCCCCACGAAACGGAGGAGACGTGACGATTACGCACTCCGCCGGGATCCTCGACCTGCCGGTGTTGTACCGCTTCGAGAACCACGCCGGGTTCGACGGCGTGATGTTCGGCCTTCCCGGCGGGCAGTACCACCTGGAGTTCACCCGCAGCCGCGCCGGAAGTCCTTGTCCGGCACCGTCGAACGAGAACCTTCTGGTTCTCTACTTCGAGAGCGACAGCCGGGACACCCGGCCGCCTTCCTCGTCGACGCTGACCGCGAGCGGCAGCGGCGCCGCCGACGCCGCGATGTCGCCGAGCGATCCGTCGGTGAGCATCGACAGATCCGTCCAGCTACCGATCATACGGACTCACACTGGTCGCCGCTCCGGACTGACGCCGGTCCGCACTCCCTCCTCGATGGCCTTGCCGACCTCGGGGTCGATGTTGCGCCAGTACTCGAAGACACGCGACAGCACCGGTTCCCGCACACCTTTGCTGACGTGGCCGACCACGTTGTCGATCAGGCGTTGTCGCGCGGCGTCGTCGAGCACCTCGCGCACCAGCGTCCCGGCCTGGCCCCAGTCGTCGTCGTCACGGCGCAGGGTATAGGCCGCGCGCACCAGGTCACCGTCGGAGGCCCAGTGCACCTCGGCGGCGCGGCGCGGATCGGCCTCTGGGCCGCCCATCGAGTTCGGTGTGTAGACGGGATCGGTGACGTTGCGGATGCGCATCGCACCGTCCTTGGAGTAGGCGTTCACCGGGCTCTTGGGCTCGTTCACCGGGATCTGCTTGAAGTTCACGCCGAGCCGAGCGCGGTGCGCGTCGGAGTAGGAGAAGCCGCGGGCCAGCAGCATCTTGTCCGGGCTCAGACCGGTACCCGGCACGAGGTTGTTCGGCTCGAACGCGGCCTGCTCCATCTCGGTGTGATAGTCGGTGACGTTGCGGTCCAGCGTGAGTCGTCCGACCTCGTGCAGCGGATAGTCGCCGTGCGGCCATACCTTGGTCAGATCGAACGGGTTGAAGCGGTAGGTCTTGGCGTCGTCGAAGGGCATGATCTGCACGTACAGCGTCCAGCTCGGGAAGTCGCCTCGCTGAATCGCCTCGTAGAGGTCGCGCTGGTGGTAGTCACCGTCCTCACCGGCGAGGCGGTCGCCCTCCTCCTGGGTGAGGAACTCGATGCCCTGGTCGGTCTTGAAGTGGTACTTGACCCAGAACAGTTCGTCGGCGCCGTTGAGCCAGCTGTAGGTGTGGCTGGAGTAGCCGTTCATGTGCCGCCAGGTCTTCGGGATCCCGCGGTCTCCCATCAGCCAGGTGACCTGGTGGGCGGATTCCGGGGACAGCGTCCAGAAGTCCCACTGCATGTGGTGGTCGCGAAGATTGTTCGCCTGCAACCGTTTCTGGCTTCGGATGAAGTTCTGGAACTTCATCGGGTCGCGCACGAAGAACACCGGGGTGTTGTTGCCGACCATGTCGAAGATGCCTTCGCTGGTGTAAAACTTCAGCGCGAAGCCGCGGGGGTCGCGCCAGGTGTCGGGGCTGCCGCGCTCACCGGCGACGGTGGAGAACCGGATCAGCGTCTCGGTGCGGGTGCCGGGCTGGAACACCGCGGCTCTGGTGTATCCGCTCACGTCGGCGGTGACCTCGAAGTGCCCGAAGGCGCCGCCGCCCTTCGCGTGCGGCTGCCGCTCCGGGATGCGCTCCCGGTTGAAGTTGGCCATCTGCTCGATGAGGTAGTGATCGTGCAGCACGATCGGGCCGTCGGGGCCGACGGTGAGCGAGTGCTCCACGCTCGGGATCGGGTTGCCTGCGTCGTTGGTCGTGTGCCGGTCGGTCACGTCGCTCGCCTCCTCGGATCAGACGGCATCCGGGCCGGGCCGCCTCCTACCGGGGGTTCCAGGATTGGATCGATCCCAAACATGTCCCGCAGAACACTTAAGGGGTTGATCACCCGCACCATGTGCGAGCGATCAACCCCGTAAGGCGGGTGAACGCGTTACGGCCGCGCGGGCGTACTGGTCGGGGGCTGCGGCACGTCCGGCGCATCCGGGCGGTGGAACTGACCGTGCGGCCCCATCGGACCCATGGGGCCCATCATCGGGGGCGGGCCTTTACGGAAGATCATCGCCGGCCCGTCGTGCCCGCCGTGATGACCGCGGTGGTAGCCGCCGGACTGCTTACCGAGGATGAACCCGGAGAAGAAGATCACCGCGACGATGAAGACGATGCCCGCGACGATCCCGACCCAGGCGGCGACGGCCCCGAGGCGCGACGGCCGGGCGGCGGCGACGACGGGTGGCTGCGCCTGCACCGGGGTGGTCGGGGGTTCGGACGAGGACGTCTCATTCACAGGGGTTTCGCTCATGCCGCCATAGTGCGCCTCCTTCTCATGTGCTGGGCATGAATAACCTATGAACCCGCTATGAGCCCCGCCGTTGACTCTCCCCGGCCGCCCGGCATAATCTGACTACAGACGTTGTCAACAGCGGGAGGTACAGCTATGGAGCGGCTCATCCCGACCCGCCATCCGGACAGTCCGCGCCCGGTGCCGGTGGCCATCCACGTGATGGCCCGCGGGCTGGGCATCAAGCCGCCCAACGCACAGCAGTGGCGGCGGCTCGGCGAGCGTCTGACCGTCGGCGACGAGCCGGTGGACCGGCTGGTCGAGTGGATGACCAGCGTCGGCGTGAAGGAGACCCGGCCGCTGTTCGACCGGGCACTGGCCGAGGGCATCGACGCGATCCCGGACGCACCGGCCCCGCTGCGCGAGTTCTTCGACCTGGTCGAGGCGACGCCTGGCTGGGTCGATCCGGCCAAGCTGCGCCGAGGTCAGCGGGCGCTGCGCCGCGGCGGCGCCGACGGCATGTACGTCGCGCGCGACGTGTCGCTGCTGGGCGGCTACCAGTTCTCCGGCTTCAACAAGACGCTGCTGCGCACCGGGGCGCTGGAGAAGGGCTCCAACAAGCGGTTCGCCGAGACGATGCAGTGGGCGATGGACGTCATCGCCGAGGGCGGACTGGAGAAGTTCGGTTCGGGCTACCGCTCGACGTTGCGAGTACGGCTGATCCACGGCCTGGTGCGTAAGCACGTCGCGGCGATGCCGGACTGGCGCGCCGACGACTGGGGTGTGCCGATCAACCAGACCGATATGGCGGCGACGCTGATCGGCGCGCTGGTGGCACCCGCGATCGGGTCCGCCGGTATGGGTGTTGTGTTGCGGCCCAAGGACTATGACGCGGTCGCCCACCTGACCCGGTACGTCGGCTGGCTGATGGGCGTGGAGGACGAGTGGCTGCCGCGCGGGCTCCGCGACAGCATCCGGGTGCTGTACCACACGCTGTCCGCGCTGGCCGAGCCCGACGAGTCGTCGCGGCAACTGGCGATGCCGATGGCCGACGATCCGCTGATCTGGCACTACGACTCGCTGCCCGGGTTCCGCCGGCGGCTGGCCCGCGCCCAGCATCTGTCGATCACCAGCGGGTTCCTCGGGCCCAAGACCATGCGGGCGCTGGGCCTCAAACCGCACCTGCCGTGGTATCCGGTGCTGCGGCTGCCGGTGAACCTGGTGCGCAGTGCGGCGGCGGTGACGCTGCCCGGCGGCATCGAGCGCGCGACCGCCCGCGGCGAACGCGAGCACCGGGCGCTGATGCGCACCATCATCGGCGACGACGGCGCCACCATCGGCGAGTCCGCCGAGCACGTCAGCCACGTCGCCTGAACTACCCGCCCCGGCACCGTCAGCAGCAGGTGTCGGCAGACTCAGCCTGGGCGGACTCGGAGGCCGAACCCCCGCAACACGCGCCGCCCACACTGTCGCCGGGGTCGTCGAGATGCCGTGGGCTGGCGCCGAACGTCTCGGAGTCGGCGAGCACGGTGTAGACCTCCCATTTCTCGCCGCCGGGCCCCGTCACCCACACCTTGTCCTGTGTGGCGAAGCAGCAGGTGGTGTTGATCTCCTCCTCGGTGAACAGTCCTTCGCCGGCCAGTCGCGCGATCTCGGCGTGCACGGTCTCGCTGGACTCGACCTCGACGCCGAGGTGGTTGATCGTCCCGCCCTTGCCAGGGTTCTCCAGCAGGACGAGTTTCAGCGGCGGGTCGGCGACGGCGAAGTTCGCGTAGCCGGGCTTCACCTTGGCGGGGGCGGTGTTGAAGAGTTTCGAGTAGAACGTGATCGCCTCGTCGAGGTCATCGACGTTGAGGGCGAGTTGCATGCGGGACATCAAATCTCCAGACCTGTGTGACATATATCGAAATGATGACCATCAGAATGCCACCTTTTTGATAAATGTCAATCTAGTGGCAGACTGGACTCATGCCCAAAGCCCTGCCGATCATCGACATGTCCACCCCGGTGTGCTGCGCCCCGGTGGCGGCAGGTCCGATGAGCGAGGACGACGCCCTTCAGGTGGCGTTGCGGCTGAAGGCGCTCGCTGACCCTGCGCGGGTCAGGATCATGTCGATGCTGTTCAGTTCCCCGGCAGGCGAGGAGAACAGCGGCGATCTGTCGGCAGCTCTGGGGTTGAGCGAGTCGACGGTCAGCCACCACCTGACCCAGTTGAGGCGCGCCGGGTTCGTCGTGTCAGATCGCCGGGGAATGAACGTCTTTCACCGTCCCGCGCCCGAGGCCCTGGGCGCACTGTGCACTGTGCTCGACCCGAACTGCTGCCGCTGACGGACTTACGGCTTGTACGGGTTCACCGCGAACTGGATCACCCGGTACGGCCAGCCGCCGCGCGGGCCGGTGTTCCACTGGCTGACGAACACCCGCACCTCGTCGAGCGTGGAACCCGGCGAGATGTAGCCGCCGTACGGTTGGGCCAGCCGGTTGTTGTCCGGCGGCCCGAGATGATCCACCGGATCCGGCCAGTCCGACGCCACCACCACCGTCGTCACCGGCGCGGCGCCCAGCTGCGTCGGGTCGTCGGCCACCCGTATCTCCATGTTGCCGGTGGTGGCGTTGAAATACGACAGCACGGTCTTGCCGTCAATCTGCCGGATGCTCATCTCCCCGATCTGCTCCGGCCACAACGGCGTCGGCGGATGCCCCCACCCCTCGACGGCCGACCAGCCCTCCCACGCCGCCCGGTCGGTGAAGTCCTGCGGTCTCACCCGGTAGAGCACCAGCGGCTGGCTGCGGTCGAAGTTGTCGGCCACGATGTACACCCAGCCGCGTTCGGAGTCCGGCCGCGGGATCGGGTCGTAGTACCCGCTGATCTGCGACTGCCTACCCTCGGCGTACGCCGCGTCCCGTTCCGTACCCGGAACGGTCTGCCAGTTCGCCTGTGCTGGTTCGGCTTTCACCAACTTTGAGGTCTGCGGCCGCAGGTCGCGCACCGTGGTGACCAGCATCCAGTTCTGCCGGTTGATCTGCACCACTCCCGCGGGCAGCTGCGACATCCCCGGCGGTGTCGGATCGGCCAGCAGCCGCTCGCGGGTGCCCATCACCCCGTCGTAGCGCAGGCCGCCCGGGTCGTTGATCGAGGCCGGCTCCACGTGCAGCGCGATCGGCGAGTACCACCCGCCGTAACCCACGCCCTCACCGGCGAAGCTGTCCCCGCACACCTGCAGGATGCCGCTGGGGAACTCCATGAACTCGCACAGGTCGGTGCCGCCGATGCCGTAATCGCGTGTCTGCGTTCCGGTTCCGGCGGTCACGCCGATACGCAGCACCTGTCCGGGAGCCAGCGGCGGCAGCACCGAATCCGGCGCCGGCTCGGGCTGCGCATGCGCGACGGCCGAGACTGCACTCCAGCAGAGAACGATCGAGAGAAGGCCTGCGGGAATCCAGTTCCGGCGCAAAGCTAGTTCTGGGCCAGCAGTTCCGCGATCTGAATCGTGTTGAGCGCCGCGCCCTTCCGCAGATTGTCGCCCGAGACGAACAGCGCCAGCCCGCGACCGTCCGGCACGCCCGGATCCTGGCGGATGCGGCCCACCAGCGACTCGTCCACGCCGGCGGCGTCCAGCGGCGTCGGCACGTCGACCAGCTTCACACCGGCCGCCGACCCGAGCAGCTCGCGGGCCCGCTCCACCGAGATCGGCTGGGCGAACTCGGCGTTGATCGACAGCGAGTGCCCGGTGAACACCGGCACCCGCACGCAGGTGCCGCTCACCGCGAGCTCGGGGATGCCGAGGATCTTGCGGCTCTCGTTGCGCAGCTTCTGGTCCTCGTCGGTCTCACCGGAGCCGTCGTCGACGTAGGACCCGGCCAGCGGCACGACGTTGAACGCGATCGGCGCCACGTACTTGTTCGGCGCCGGGAACTCGACCGCGCGACCGTCGTGCACCAGCTTCTCGGCCCCGTCGATCACCGCCCGCGCCTGCGACGCCAGCTCCTCCACTCCGGCGATCCCGCTGCCCGAAACCGCCTGGTAGCTGGACACGATCAGGCGCTGCAGCCCGGCCTCGTCGTGCAGCGGCTTGAGCACCGGCATCGCGGCCATCGTCGTGCAGTTCGGGTTGGCGATGATGCCCTTCGGCAGCTTCTTACCGCGCACGTCGCGGTCGAAGTTGACCTCGCTGACTACCAGCGGCACATCGGGGTCCTTGCGCCACGCCGACGAGTTGTCGATCACGGTGACGCCGGCGGCGGCGAACCGCGGCGCCTGCACCCGCGACATCGTCGCACCGGCGGAAAACAGCGCGATGTCCAGACCCGACGGGTCGGCGGTCTCGGCGTTCTCGACCTCGATCTCCTGCCCGCGGAAGGTCAGCTTCTTGCCCTCCGAGCGTGGGGACGCGAAGAACCGCACCGAGGTGGCGGGAAAGTTGCGCTCCTCCAACAGGGTTCGCATCACCTGGCCGACCTGACCGGTAGCGCCGACCACACCGATGTTGACCATGACCTTTATGCTCCTCGCGTCCGCATGACCTTTATGCTCCTCGCGTCCGCATGATCTCTATGCTCCTCGCGTCCGCATGACCTCTATGCCCCTCGCGTCCGCATGACTAGCGCCCCGTTCCCGCGTACACGACCGCTTCCTCGTCGCCGCCGAGGCCGAACGCCTCGTGCAGCGCGCGCACCGCGGCGTCGACCTCGGTGTCCTTGATCAGCACCGAGATGCGGATCTCGGAGGTGGAGATCAGGTCGATGTTGACGCCCACCTCGGCCAGCGCCTCACAGAACCGCGCGGTCACACCCGGGTGGCTGCGCATGCCGGCACCGATCAGCGACACCTTGCCGATGAGGTCGTCGTAGAGCACCTTGGTGAAGCCGATCTCGTTCTGCGCCTCGGTGAGCTTCTCGACCGCGCGCGGGCCGTGCTCACGCGAGCAGGTGAAGGTGATGTCGGTCTTGCCGTCCTCCACCTTGGAGATGTTCTGCAGCACCATGTCGATGTTCACATCGGCGTCGGCGACGACACGGAACACCTTGGCGGCGTAGCCCGGCAGGTCCGGGATGCCGACGACGGTGACCTTGGCCTCGCTGCGGTCGTGGGCGACCCCGGTCAGGATGGCGTCTTCCATGGGAATGTCCTCTATCGAGCCGGCCACCAGCGTGCCGGGTTTGTCCGAGTACGACGACCGGACATGGATGGGAACGTTGTAGCGGCGGGCGTATTCCACGCACCGCAGCATCAGCACCTTCGCGCCGGCCGCCGCCATCTCGAGCATCTCCTCGAAGGTGACGTTGTCGAGGTGGCGGGCGTTGGGCACGATGCGCGGGTCGGCGGTGAAGATGCCGTCGACGTCGGTGTAGATCTCGCAGACGTCGGCCTTGAGCGCCGCGGCCAGTGCGACGGCGGTGGTGTCCGAGCCGCCGCGGCCCAGCGTGGTGACGTCCTTGCTGTCCTGGCTGACGCCCTGGAACCCGGCGACCAGCACGATCAGGCCCTCGTCGAGCGCGTCGCGCAGCCGGCCCGGGGTGACGTCGATGATCTTGGCGTTGCCGTGGGTGCCGGTGGTGATGACACCGGCCTGCGACCCGGTGAACGACATCGCCTGCGCACCGAGCGAGTCGATGGCCATCGCGACCAGGGCGTTGGAGATCCGCTCGCCCGCGGTCAGCAGCATGTCCATCTCGCGCGGCGGCGGCGCGGGACTCACCTGCTTGGCGAGATCCAGCAGGTCATCGGTGGTGTCACCCATCGCCGAGCAGACCACGACGACGTCATTGCCCTGCTTCTTCGTTTCGACGATCCGCTCGGCGACGCGGCGGATCCGCTCAGCGTCGGAGAGCGAGGATCCGCCGTACTTCTGCACGACGAGCGCCACGGAACAAGCCTTTCAACTGCGGGGAGGATCCCAACAAGGATAAGGGCTGCGCGCACCCGATTTTTCCCGCCCGTGGCAGGGACCCTGTTCAGCCCCGGATTCAGGGCAGGCCGAGGAACGTGAACGGCTCGGCCTGCTCGAACTGTGAGCTGGTGTCGCCTGCGAAGATCGCCTTCTCGCCCTCGCCCAGCGTCAGCCGTCGCGTCGGCGCGCCCTCGCTGAAATCGAGCTTGTGCAGGTCCACCCAGAACGTGTTCGGCGACAGCGCCGACTCGAAGAAGTACCGCAGCGACTTGTGGTCGATGACGGTCCGCCACCGGGTCGACGAGATGTTCGGCTGGTCCGGGGTGGAGATGCCGTAGGGCACCGACGCGTTGCGCACGACGCTGAACACCGTGGCGGGGGCCAGCACCGGGTCGTCGACCTTGGGCACCGCGTTGATGTAGAACGACGCCCGCACGAACCGGTCGGCGGCCCGGTTGGTGCCGGGCAGCATCACCGTCCCGCCGATCTCCTCCCAGTACTGGGTGATGGCGAGCTGTTTGTCGAAGGTCGGCGAGTTGGTCATCACCTGGTAGTCGCGGCTGTGATGGATGACCTGCTTGCCGTCGATGTACTCGATGATCGCGCTGTCGCCGGTGGCGTCGGACATCGCGAGGTGCAGCGTTGCCATCCGGCCCTCGCCGGGGACCTCGGCGGTAGCGACGCGCAGCGGGGTGGCGGTCAACTCCTTGACGGCCTCGGCGACGGTCGCGAAGTTGTCCAGCACGTACTGGCCCCACAGCGCCAGCGAAACGGCGGGGCCGCCGGCGGTGGCGTCCGGGTACACCGACTCGACCAACCACAGCAGGTTCACGGCCAGCCCGGCCTCGTTAAGTCCATCCACGGTGGAGATGTCGTAGCCGCTGGCCACCACGCTGCCGTACTTCGACGTCCACTCGGCGGAGTTGGCGCCACCCTGGCCGGTGCGGTGCACCCCGCGGGGCAAGACCCACAGGTTGGTGCCGATCTCGGTTTTCCAGTCCATCGACCGACCGGTGACGATTCGGTCATTGGGCCCTAGATACACAACACGGGTACACACGTGGGCCACCTTATTTGACTTACGTCGCCGTCAGGGCTTACACGCGTCGGCGAGTTCAGCTAATTTGCGCTGGATCTGGTCGCTGCGTGCCGCCTGTTCGAACACCACCGCCGGGGTCGGTGCGCCGGGCACCCGGGACTCCGCGGCGGCACGCACCTCCGGCATCGTGCGGACGAACGTCGCCGCCAGGTCGGCCACCTCGACGGCGGCGATCCTCAGCTCGTCCCGGTCGATGTTGCGGGCCCGCTCGGCCAGCCCGTCGGCCCAGGCCTGATAGGCGATCTCATCGGCCGCGGTCGGCACCCCCTCCTCGTCGGCGGTCTTCTCCCGGATCAACTGGCCCTGGGAGCTGTTGTACTCGAGCAACTCGAGCACCGGTTTGCACTCCTCGGGCGGTGCGGTCAGCCGCGAGTAGATCAGGGCGATCAACGCGATCACGACGACGCCGATCGCCACCCACCACCGCCGGTCCAGGCTTCTCACCGCTCGAACTCTAGCCAGCCCCGCACTCGTAACAAGCGCGCAACATGCGGCGCTAGTCTACGTAACAGAAACAGCGTCTACTCACAGTTAACGGCCGAAGGGAGGCCGCCCCACGCCACTTCCCTCACAGACAGGTGTTTGAAGATGTCCGCTGATCTCGCGAGCCTGGCCGAGGCGTCAGGCACGAAGTTCATCCTCGCGCTTTTCGTCGATCTGCGCGGCAAACCGTGCGCCAAACTCGTCCCCGTCGAGGCGGTCGAGCTGCTGGCCACCGAGGGCGTCGGGTTCGCCGGCTACGCCGTCGGCGCCATCGGCCAGGAGCCCAAGGACCCTGACATGATGGCGATCCCGGATCCGTCGTCGTTCACGCCGATCCCGTTCATCAAAGAGGGTCTGGCGCTCGTGCACTGCGACCCGCACGTCGAGGGCGCGCCCTGGCCGTTCGCGCCGCGGGTGATCCTCAAGGCACTGATCCAGCAGGCCGCCGACGCCGGCTTCGAACCGTGGGTCGGCGCCGAGGTCGAGTACTTCCTGCTGCGCCGCACCCCCGACGGTGGCATCGCCACCGCCGACGTCCACGACACGGCCTCCCAGCCCTGCTACGACGCGCGCGGGGTGACCCGGATGTATGACCACCTGACCGCGATCTCGTCGGCGATGAACGCGCTGGGGTGGTCGAACTACGCCAACGACCACGAGGACGGCAACGGCCAGTTCGAGCAGAACTTCCAGTTCGCCGACGCGCTGACCACCGCCGACCGCGTGATCACGCTGCGCTACCTGCTGTCCACGATCGCCGCCGAGCGCGGCATGGTGGCCACCTTCATGCCCAAGCCGTTCTCCGATCGCACCGGCAGCGGCCTGCACCTGCACATGTCGCTGACCAGCGGCGGCACCCCGGTGTTCCCGTCCGACACCGACGAACGCGGGCTGGGCCTGTCGGACACCGCGTACGCGTTCCTCGGCGGCATCCTCGAGCACGCCTGCGCGCTGCAGGCCGTGGTGGCGCCGACGGTCAACTCCTACAAGCGGACTCGCGCCACCGCGACGGCCTCGGGTGCGGCCTGGTCGCCGAACACCCCGAGCTACGGCGGCAACGACCGCACCCACTACATCCGGGTGCCCGACCCGCAGCGCATCGAGATGCGCGGCGGCGACGGGTCGGCCAATCCGTACCTCGCGGTGGCGGCGGCGCTCGGGGCCGGGCTCGACGGCATCAAGCGCAGCACCGACCCGGGCGCCATCGGCTCCCAGCACCGCACCCCGCTGCCGCCGACGCTGCTGCACGCGGTGGACGCGCTGGAGGCCGACCCGGTGGTCTGCGGAGTGCTCGACGCCGTCGGCGAGGGCGTCGCCAAGTACTTCGCGAGCATCAAGCGCGACGAGTTCTTCACCTACCACAGCGCGGTCACCCCCTGGGAGATCGACAACTACCTGACCGCCTTCTGACGAAAGGATCGCCAACGATGTGTGGCATCGTGGGTCTGCACCTGCGAAACCCCGACCTGTATCCCCGCCTCGGCGAGCTGCTCACCGGCATGCTCTGCGAAATGGGGGACCGCGGTTCGGATTCCGCCGGGGTCGCGGTGTACGGCGACCCCACCATGACACCGCCCGGGCAGGGCTGCGTGTCCGTGCTCGAGGTCGAGCCGACCGCCGAGGAGATCGGCCTCGACGTGCGGGTGAGCCGCTACGACGAGACGTATCTGGTTACCGGCGAGGTCGATTCACAGGTTCTGCACGACGCGGTGCGCGCCGCGTACCCGGACGCGCTGATCGCCGGTTTCGGCGCGGACATGGCGGTGCTCAAGGGCGTCGGCCACCCCCAGGTGCTCACCGAGAACTGGGGGCTGGCCAAGGCGCAGGGCTGGCAGGGCGTCGGCCACACCCGGATGGCCACCGAGTCGGCGGTCACCCCGGCCGGCTGCCACCCCTACGCTGTCGGCCCCGAGCAGTGCATGGTGCACAACGGGTCGTTCGCCAACCACGCCACCATCCGGCGTGAACTGCGCGCCGCCGGAGTGCGTTTCGACTCCGAGAACGACACCGAGGTGGGGGCGCGGTTCATCGCGCAGCAGCTGGCCGCCGGCCGCGACGTCGAGACCGCACTCAAGGAACTGTGCGCGGTGTTCGACGGGTTCTACACGCTGCTGGTGTCCAACCGCGACTCGTTCGCGGTGGTGCGCGACGCGATCGCGTGCAAGCCCGCCGTCATCGCCGAGACCGGCGACTGGGTGGCGATGGCATCCGAATACCGCGCGCTCGCCGGGCTCCCCGGCGTCGAGGCGGCCAAGATCTGGGAGCCCGAACCGGAGGTGGTCTACGCATGGACACGCTAACCGCATTCGACCTCACCACCACGCCGCTGCGTGAGGTCAACGCCGCCCTGCACGAGCCCGGGGTCTCCGGCGACTTCGTCATCGCCAATCCCGCAGGCGCACACAATGTGGCGGTCGGCCTGAACGCCCCGGTGCGGGTGACGGTCGAGGGCCACGTCGGCTACTACGCGGCCGGGATGAACCAGCTGGCCGAGGTCACCATCAACGGCAACGCCGGCACCGGTGTCGCCGAGAACATGATGAGCGGCACCGTGTGGGTCAAGGGCGACGCCTCGCAGTCCGCGGGCGCCACCGCCCACGGCGGCCTGCTCGTGATCGAGGGCAATGCCGCTGCCCGGTGCGGGATCTCGATGAAGGGTGTCGACATCGTCGTCGGCGGCAACATCGGCCACATGAGCGCGTTCATGGCGCAGGCCGGCCGGCTGGTGGTGCGCGGCAACGCCGGTGAGGCACTCGGCGACTCGATCTACGAGGCCCGGATCTACGTCCGCGGCGACGTCGCCTCGCTCGGCGCGGACTGCATCGCCAAACCGATGCGCGAGGAACACCACCGTGAGCTGCGGGAGCTGTTGAACGCGGCCGGTTTCGGCGACGACGACACCGCCGACTACACCCGCTACGGCTCGGCCCGCAACCTGTACCACTTCCACGTCGACAACGCAGCGAGCTACTGATGAACAACTGGGCACTTCGCGAATCCGCGACCTTCGACCGGCACACCATCGCCGGCATCCAACGCGCCGCCGACACCGGGATCTACGACATCCGCGGCTGGGGCGCCAAGCGAGCACTCCCCCACTTCGACGACCTGCTGTTCCTGGGCGCGTCGATGTCGCGCTACCCGCTGGAGGGGTACCGCGAGCGCTGTGACACCGACGTGGTGCTGGGTACCCGCTACGCCAAACACCCGCTGCACCTGGATATTCCGGTCACCATCGCGGGGATGAGCTTCGGCGCGCTGTCCGGGCCCGCCAAGGAGGCACTGGGCCGCGGCGCCAGCGAGGTCGGCACCTCGACCACCACCGGCGACGGCGGTATGACGCCCGAGGAGCGCGGGCAGAGCAAGTACCTGGTGTACCAGTACCTGCCGTCGCGCTACGGCATGAACCCCGACGACCTGCGTAAGGCCGACGCCATCGAGGTGGTGCTCGGCCAGGGCGCCAAGCCGGGCGGCGGCGGAATGCTGCTGGGGCAGAAGATCTCTCCGCGCGTCGCGCAGATGCGCACACTGCCGGAGGGCATCGACCAGCGCTCGGCCTGCCGGCACCCGGACTGGACCGGGCCCGACGACCTGACCATCAAGATCAACGAGCTGCGTGAGATCACCGACTGGGAGAAGCCGATCTACGTCAAGGTGGGCGCCAGCCGCACCTACTACGACGTGAAGCTGGCGGTGCACGCCGGCGCCGACGTCGTCGTGGTCGACGGCATGCAGGGCGGCACGGCGGCCACCCAGGAGGTGTTCATCGAGCACGTCGGCATCCCGACGCTGGCGGCGATCCCGCAGGCCGTGCAGGCGCTGCAGGAGCTGGGCGTGCACCGGGGCGGGACGAGCGGAGAGAAGGGGGTGCAGCTGATCGTCTCGGGCGGCATCCGCACCGGCGCCGACGTGGCCAAGGCGCTGGCGCTGGGCGCCGACGCGGTGGCGATCGGGACCGCGGCGCTGATCGCGTTGGGCGACAACCATCCCCGCTATGCCGCCGACTACGAGAAGATCGGCAGCGCGGCGGGCTTCTTCGACGACTTCCAGGACGGTAAGGATCCGGCGGGTATTAGCACGCAGGATCCGGAACTGGCGGCGCGACTGGACCCGGTCGATGCCGGGCGCCGGCTGGCCAACTACCTGCGGGTGCTGACGATGGAGGCGCAGACCATCGCCCGGGCGTGCGGTAAGTCGCACGTCTGCCACCTCGAGCCGGAGGACCTGGTCGCGGTGACCATCGAGGCCGCCGCGATGGCGCGCGTCCCGCTGGCGGGCACCGACTGGATCCCGGGCTGGACGAACGGAGGACGGGCATGAGCACCGCGGATGTGGTGATCGTCGGCGGCGGCCTGGAGGGCGCCGCGGCGGCGTGGGCGCTGAGCCAGCGCGGCATCACCGATGTCGTTGTGCTGGAACGCGGTACCGTCGGCTCCGGGATGACCGGCAAGTCCAGCGGCATCGTGCGCTGCCACTACGGGGTCAGCTCGCTGGCGGCGATGGCCACCGTCGGGCTGGAGGTGTTCGAGAAGGCCGAGGAGATCTTCGGCACCGACATCGGCTTCCGGCAGACCGGTTACGTCGTCGGAGTCGGCGAACCCAATGTCGAGTCGCTGCGCAAAAGCCTTGCCGCGCAACGGGAAGTCGGTGTTCAGACCGAGGAGATCGACAAGTCCGAGGTGGCCAGGATGTGGCCCTGGGCGGACCTGAGCCCGTTCGCGGCGTTCGGCTGGGAGGCCCGCGGCGGCTACGGCGACGCCTACCAGACCGCGCAGGCGTTCGCGGCGGCCGCGCGCTCGGCCGGGGTGCGGATCCGCCAGGGCACACCCGCAGCCGGGCTGGTGCTCGACGGCGACCGCGTCACCGGGGTGCGGACCACCGACGGGGAGACGGTGTCGGCGGACACCGTCATCGTGGCCACCGGGGTGTGGACGCAGCCGTTCCTGGCGCCGTACGGGATCGACGTGCCGATCCGGGTGGTGCGCGAGCAGATCGTGCTGATCGACCCGGGTGTGGAGATCGGCAAGGTGCCGGTGTTCTCCGATCTGGTGTCGCTGCAGTACATCCGGCCCGAAGTCGGCGGAGAGATCCTGTTCGGCAACAGCGACCTGTCCGACGCCAAGGTCGACGATCCGGACAACTACCTCAACCGGGCCGACGAGGCGTTCATCGACCTGACCGTCGACCGGGTCGGCACCCGGTTCCCCGGCTTCCCGGACGCGGCGATCACCAGCAGCTACGCCGGCTGCTACGACGCCACCCCGGACTGGAACCCGGTGATCTCCAGGACCGGGATCGACGGCCTGATCGTCGCGGCCGGGTTCAGCGGCCACGGGTTCAAGATCGCCCCGGCGGTCGGAAAGCTGGTCGCCGACCTGGTCGTCGACGGCCGCAGCAGCGACCCGCGGATCCCGGAGACCGACTTCCGGCTGTCCCGGTTCGCCGAGGGCGACCTGCTCACCAGCCCGTTCCCGTATGTCGGGGCCGGACAGATGCGATGATTCCTCTCAGGAAACATGACTGACATCCATCTGCTCCGAAACCAGTCCGGCACCGCCCGGGAACGCGACCCGCAGGAGCCGGTCGAGGAACTCGAGATCGAGGCGGCGATCGGGCGCAACGTGCGGCAGCTGCGGCTGCAGCACGGCCTGACCGTCGCCGAGATGGCGGCGCGGGTGGGCATCTCGAAGGCGATGATGAGCAAGATCGAGAATGCCCAGACCTCGTGCAGCCTGAGCACGCTGGCGCTGCTGGCCAAGGGGTTCGATGTGCCGGTGACCAGTCTGTTCCGCGGCGCGGACGTGGAGCGGCCCGCGGCGTTCACGAAGGCCGGCGCGGGTGCCCGGATCGTGCGGGAGGGCACCCGCGAAGGCCACGAGTACCAGCTGCTGGGCTCGCTGCGCGGGGAGCACAAGCGGCTGGAGTGCCTCGAGGTCACGCTGTCGGAGAAGAGCCAGACCTATCCGCTGTTCCAGCATCCGGGCACCGAGTTCATCTACATGCTCGAGGGCGTCATGGACTACAGCCACAGCCGCTCGGTGTACCGGCTGCATCCGGGTGACTCGCTGCAGTTCGACGGGGAGGGCGCACACGGCCCGGCCGATCTGATCGAGTTGCCGATCCGGTTCCTGTCGGTGATCGCGTTCCCGGACTCGCAGGTCTGAAGCGGATTCGGTCCGGCGCGACCAATGCCCTGACGAGCAGGCTGAGCGGGTTCCGGGCCCCCTTTGACGCCGCTTTCGGGGGTCCGCCGACCACCGCCGACCGGGCGGCCGTTTGGGATGACGGGCGACGCGGAGTACAGTTGCCTGCGTGCAGCGGGTGCTCCTTCTCGGCAGCCGCGACGGGGTCTGATCCAGACCGGCCTCCCGTCGCGGGTTTTCGCGATGCGCCGGTCGAGTCCCCCCCAAACTCCCGGAGCAACACCGTGACCACCTTCTCGAAGACCTCGCCCGATTCGCCTGACGCTTTCAACTGGAGCAGCGGCGTACGCCAGATCACCAAGCCCGCCGGCCCGCCGAACCCCGGACAGCCCGCGTGGAACACCCAGCGTGGCTCGGCGATGCCGATCCACCGCTACCGTCCGTTCGCCCAAGAGGTGCCGGGTGGCAGCCCGGCGTTGGGGCCGGTGCCCGTTCCGTTTGACCGCACCTGGCCGGACAAGGTCATCGACCGCGCCCCGCTGTGGTGCGCGGTGGACCTGCGCGACGGCAACCAGGCGCTGATCGACCCGATGAGCCCGGCCCGTAAGCGCCGCATGTTCGACCTGCTGGTCCGCATGGGCTACAAGGAGATCGAGGTCGGCTTCCCGTCGGCGTCGCAGACCGACTACGACTTCGTCCGCGACATCATCGAGGACGGCGCCATCCCCGAGGACGTCACCATCCAGGTGCTGACGCAGTGCCGCCCCGAGCTGATCGAGCGGACCTTCGAGGCCTGCCAGGGCGCGCCCCGCGTCATCGTGCACTTCTACAACTCGACGTCGATCCTGCAGCGTCGGGTGGTGTTCCGCGCCGACCGCGAAGAGGTCAAGCAGATCGCGCTGAACGGTGCCCGCAAGTGCCTGGAGGAGCAGCAGAAGTACCCGGGCACGCTGTGGCGTTACGAGTACTCGCCGGAGTCCTACACCGGCACCGAGCTGGAGTACGCCGTCGAGGTGTGCAACGCGGTGGCCGAGATCATCAAGCCCACCCCGGAGTGGCCGCTGATCGTGAACCTGCCCGCCACCGTCGAGATGGCCACGCCGAACGTCTACGCCGACTCGATCGAGTGGATGAGCCGGCACCTGACGCCGCGCGACAGCATCATCCTGAGCCTGCACCCGCACAACGACCGCGGCACCGCCGTGGCCGCCGCGGAGCTGGGCTACCAGGCCGGCGCCGACCGCATCGAGGGCTGCCTGTTCGGCAACGGTGAGCGCACCGGCAACGTCTGCCTGGTCACGCTGGGCCTGAACCTGTTCTCCCGTGGCGTGGACCCGCAGATCGACTTCTCCAACATCGACGAGATCCGGCGCACCGTCGAGTACTGCAACCAGCTGCCGGTGCACGAGCGCCACCCGTACGGCGGCGATCTGGTCTACACCGCGTTCTCCGGCAGCCACCAGGACGCCATCAACAAGGGCCTGGACCAGATGAAGTTCGACGCGGACGCCGTGGACAAGGATGTCGACGACATCCTGTGGCAGGTGCCGTACCTGCCCATCGACCCGAAGGACGTCGGCCGTACCTACGAGGCCGTGATCCGGGTGAACTCGCAGTCCGGCAAGGGCGGCGTCGCCTACATCATGAAGGCCGACCACGGTCTGGTGCTGCCGCGCCGGCTGCAGATCGAGTTCAGCCAGGCGATCCAGCGGATCACCGACGGCGAGGGCGGCGAGGTCTCGCCGAAGGAGATGTGGGACGTCTTCTACGACGAGTACCTGAAGCCGATCCGGCCGCTGGAGCGGATCCGGCAGAAGGTCACCGCGTCCGAGGTCGACGGCGGCACCGACACCATCGAGGCGGTGGTGAAGGTCGACGGCGAGGAGCGCACGATCACCGGCCAGGGCAACGGCCCGCTCGCCGCGTTCGTCGACGCGCTGGGCACCATCGGCTACGACATCTCCGTTCTGGACTACTCCGAACACGCCATGTCGGCGGGCGAAGAGGCGCAGGCCGCGGCCTACGTCGAAGCCTCGGTCGGCGGAAAGACGGTGTGGGGCGTGGGAATCGCGCCGTCGATCACCACCGCGTCGCTGCGCGCCGTGGTATCGGCGGTCAACCGCGCCGCCCGCTAGAAGCGAGGACGACGGCCGGCACCCGGTCCACAAGACCGGCGGTGTCCGTGCGCCCCGCGCCGGACGAGGATGCCGACACACCCCTGCTCGCGCAGCCTGCCGATTCCGTCTGACCTCACCGACCCCGTGGTGACGCCTGCGGCCTGTACCCCGCCGGCGTCACCACGGCGGTCGGCATGTGCTTGCTGTGGCAATTAGTTTGCAAGTAGTTCTATTTCCGAACGCACCTAGTCGACTACGCGTGTACCCACGCAGGTCGCTGCATAGCTTCCCCTGTGGGGCCGGAAACGCCGGCCCGTCGCGGGGGAAGGAAGAAAGATGACCGCTGCGCATTGGGGCACATTCACGCTGGACACGCCGCACTGGAACGCCCTGAAGTACATCGACGGCATGCTGCGGAGGAACCGGCCGGTGCCCTACGACGTGTTCGACCCGGGCACCGACAACGACTACCAGATCATCGGCCGTCCGAAAGGCTCGAACCTGATCGTCACCGTGGTCTGCGTGCCGGTCGCGGCGCACCAGACCTGGGTCAGTGTGATCGCGTGCGGACCGGACGGCAGGAAGGCCGAATGGGAGCGAAACGACGTGCGCGAGAAGATCATCGCGATGAATCTGAACTGACTCTCAGAACAAGATGAGCTGGCCGTCGGCGGTGGCGGTGTCGACGAACTCCTCGACGCCGATGCCGCCGACGACACCGTCGATCCGGCTCAGGAAGTCCTCATCGCTGACCAGCGGCACCCCGAGGTCGCGCGCCTGATATCCCTTGCCCTGCTCGGGGTTCGGGTCGTTGCAGATCACCAGCGAGGTCTCCGGGTCGACGGCGTCGGTGTAGGCCAGCCCGGCGTGCAGTATCCGCTCGATGAGCTCCTCGTGGGTGCGCCTGACCTCCGACGACAGCGCGACCCGCATGCCCTGCACCAGCGGCCGGTCGGGTAGGAAGCGGCCCGGGTTCTGGTAGGGGCACGGCATCCGCGCGGCCACCGCCTTGAGCGGGCGCAGCTCGTCGTGGGTGACCGAGCCGTTGGGCCAGGTGCGCCGCGTCACCGGGTGCACCGGCAGCCACACCTTGCGCTCCCGCGCCCGCAACAGCACCGGTTTGAGGATCTGCGCCAGCACCAGCGCGTCGTCCAGCGCGTCGTGCGGTTTCATCTGATCGATGCCCCAGTGCCGGGCCAGCGTCTCCAGCCGCAGGTTCTCGGTGCCCAGGTCGAGCCGGCGGGCCAGTTCGACCGTGCACATCACCGTGTCGGTGGGCAGCTCACGGCCCACCATCTCGGCCTCGGCGGCCAAAAACGAGTAGTCGAAACCGACGTTGTGCGCCACCAGCGTGCGCCCGGCGAGCAGGTCGATCAGGTGGTCGACGATGTCGGCGAACGTGGGCTGGCCCTCCAGCATCTCGGCGGTGAGCCCGTGCACGTGGGTGGGACCGGGGTCGACACCCGGGTTGAGCAGGCTGTAGAGGCTCTGCTCGACGTTGCCGTCGTCCCCCAGGGCCAGCGCGGCGATGCTGACGATGCGCGCCTGCCCCGGACGGAAGCCCGACGTCTCGACGTCGACCACCGCCCAGCCCGACCCGGTGACATCCGCCGGGCGGCCCCAGGGGCTCGTTTGGCTCACCACATCAGAATCCCACGGTGGTGTGACAAAGCCGGTACCTCACCGAATCGACCGCCCGCGTGTCGGCTACCTAAACTGCCTGGGTGGTCACCACTCGCGGACGGGTCGCCCTGGCAGCCGGCTCCGCGGCGCGCTGGGCGTCGCGGGTCACCGGTCGCGGCGCGGGCGCGATGATCGGCGGGCTGGTCGCGCTGACCCTGGACAAGTCGCTGTTGCGCCAGCTCGGCGCGGGTCGGCGCACCGCGATCGTCACCGGGACCAACGGCAAGTCCACCACCACCCGCATGCTGGCCGCCGCGCTGCGCACCGTCGCGCCGGTCGCCACCAACGACACCGGCGCCAACATGGACGCCGGCCTGGTCGCCGCGCTGGCCGCGGGCCGCGACGCCCCGCTGGCGGCGCTGGAGGTCGACGAGATGCACGTGCCGCACGTCTCCGACGCCGTCGACCCGCAGGTGCTCGTGCTGCTCAACCTCTCGCGTGACCAGCTCGACCGGGTGGGCGAGATCAACCACATCGAACGCACGCTGCGCGCCGGGCTGGCCCGGCACCCCTCGGCGGTGGTGATCGCCAACTGCGACGACGTACTGATGGCCTCCGCCGCCTACGACTGCCCGCACGTGGTGTGGGTGGCCGCAGGCGGCAGCTGGTCCAACGACTCGGTGAGCTGCCCGCGGTCCGGGGAGATCATCGTGCGCGACGGCGCCGACTGGCGTTCCACCGGAACCGATTTCAAGCGGCCCAGCCCACAGTGGTGGTTCGACGAGACGAACATCTACGGGCCCGACGGACTGTCGCTGCCGATGACCCTGAAACTGCCGGGCGCGGTGAACCGCGGCAACGCCACCCAGGCCGTCGCCGCCGCGGTGACGATGGGCGCCGACCCGGCCGCCGCGGTGGCCGCGGTGGAGGCCGTCGACGAGGTGGCAGGCCGCTACCGCACCGTGCGGGTCGGGGCGCACACCGTGCGGATCCTGCTGGCCAAGAACCCCGCCGGCTGGCAGGAGGCTCTGTCGATGGTCGACAAACACGGTGCGGGCGTGGTGATCTCGGTCAACGGCCAGGTGCCCGACGGCGAGGACCTGTCGTGGCTGTGGGATGTGCGGTTCGAACACTTCGAGGACACCCAGGTGGTGGCCGCCGGCGAGCGCGGCACCGACCTGGCGGTGCGCCTGGGCTACGCGGGTGTGGAGCACACGCTGGTGCACGACACCCTCGCCGCGATCGCGTCGTGTCCGCCCGGCCACGTCGAGGTGATCGCGAACTACACCGCGTTCCTGCAGTTGAACCGGGCGCTGGAGCGCCGGGAACGGGGCCGTCATGGCTGAGTCGACGGTCCGCATCGGGCTGGTACTGCCCGATGTGATGGGCACCTACGGTGACGGCGGCAACTCGGTGGTGCTGCGACAGCGGCTGCGGCTGCGGGGATTCGACGCCGAGATCGTCGAGATCACGCTCGACGAGCCGGTGCCCGCCGAACTGGACCTGTACACCCTCGGCGGCGCCGAGGACTACGCACAGCGGTTGGCCACCAAACATCTGCTGCGCTATCCGGGCCTACAGCAGGCGGTCAGCCGCGGCGCGCCGGTGCTGGCCATCTGCGCGGCGATCCAGGTGCTCGGCCACTGGTACGAGACGTCCGCGGGCGAACGCGTCGAAGGCGTCGGGCTGCTCGACGTCACCACCACCCCGCAGGCCGAACGCACCATCGGCGAGGTGGTCTCCGAACCGCTGCTGCCCGGGCTCACCGAGCGGCTCACCGGATTCGAGAACCACCGCGGCGGAACGACTCTCGGCGCCGACGCGGCTCCGCTGGCGCGGGTGATCAGCGGTGCGGGCAACCGGGCGGGCGACGGGTACGACGGCGCGGTGCAGGGCAGCGTCGTCGCCACCTACCTGCACGGCCCGTGCCTGGCCCGCAACCCGCAGCTGGCCGACTATCTGCTCAGCAAGGTCGTCGGCGAGCTGGCGCCGCTGCAGATGGACGAGGTCGACCTGCTGCGCAAGGAGCGCCTGGCCGCACCCCGTCGCGTCTAGCTCACGCCGCGAGCTCGACCAGGCAACCGCGCCGAGCCAGTGCGAGTTCGACCTTCTCCAAACAGTTTTCGACCGGCTCTGACTCCGGAACCCGGATCACGATCCAGCCCAGGCTCTCCAGCATCCGCTGCTCGGCGGCGTCGTACGGGCGCGACGTCAGACCCACCTGATACTCCGGCCACCCGATCTCCAGATACGCCACCGGCCGCGAACCGACCAGCACCGGCACCTGCGTCTGCGGCCGCGGGCATCCGGCGTCGACCAGACACAACCGGGCACGACTCTGCCACGGGGTGGCCGCACCGCCGTCGACGAGCGGAAGCAGTTCGCGCAGTTGCTCATTGCCGACCGCACGCGGGTAGCGCTCCATCAGTTCCCGCACACCGCTCAGCGGAAACGGCCGCGCCCACATCATCGCGTCCAGCCGGGCCAGCGCGTCGGCGCGGTCGAGGTGGCGTCCGACGTCGAACGCGGTGCGCGCCCCGGTGGTCACCGGCAGCCCGCCCAGACGCACGACCTCGTCGTCGGCGACGCGTTCCCGCCGTGGCGCCAAACCCGGTTGCGCACAACAGTTCACGTTCGCCACCTCGATCGGCTGGCCGGGTTCCAGCCACGCCGCCCCGTGCAGTGCCGCCGCGGTCACCCCGGCGATCACACCCCTGCGTCGCGTCGCCAACCACGCCGCGCCCGCGCGCTGCCGCAGCGTCAACTCACCCGTCCCGCTCGCGTACACACCGCGAAAAACCCTGCGGTAGGCGTTTTTCAGTTCCCTGGCAGTGACGTACCCCGCTGCGACGGCCTCACCGCCGATGATGACCTCAACCATGCGGCCATCCTGCCCGCGGGCACCGACATCTCACCGGTGTCGGCGAGCGGCCTGTGGATAACTCACAGACCCGGGTCTCTCACAGACCGAGGTCGCGCAGGAACTCCGGCTTGTAGGCCTCCAGGAACACGTACTGCGGGGCCGGCGGTGCGACCTCGGGGGCGTCGTCGGGCACCTGCGCGCCGCTGTCGGGATCCACCCACTCCTGCGCCGCGGAATCCCACCGGCTCACCGTGAACCGCGCCTCGATGCGGTCCTCGGCCAGCAGCGCACGCACGGTGCGCTCGGCCTCCTGCGCATCGGCCAGCGAGTGCGTGTACAGCAGGATGCGGTCCCCGTCGCGGGTGACGGTGACCCGCGCACCGAGCCGCTTGCGGGCGTCGTCGTCGACGTCGAGGGTGCGCAGCCGCTCCCAGAACGACAGGTGGTGCCCGGGTGTGCCGAGCTCGACGTCCACCTTGAACTCCTCGGCGCCCTTGATCTCGTCAACCATCCGGCCTCTCCTAAGCCATCGCGCGCCGGCCTGCCAGCGCACGGCCCAGCGTCAGTTCATCGGCGAATTCCAGATCCCCGCCCATCGGCAGGCCCGAGGCGATCCGCGTCACGGTCAGCCCCGGGATGTCGCGCAGCATCCGCACCAGGTACGTCGCGGTGGCCTCCCCCTCGGTGTTCGGGTCGGTCGCGATGATCACCTCGGTGACCTCGACGCCGTCGACCCGCTCCCCGATCCGGTTGAGCAGCTCACGGATCCGCAGCTGATCCGGGCCCACCCCGGACAACGGGTCCAGCGCCCCGCCCAGCACGTGGTAGCGGCCGCGGAACTCGCGGGTGCGTTCGACGGCCTGCACGTCCTTGGGTTCCTCGACGACGCAGACCACCGAGGCGTCCCGGCGCGGGTCGCTGCAGATGCGGCAGCGGTCCTCCTCGGAGACGTTGCCGCACACCTGGCAGAACTTCACCCCGTCGCGCACCCGGTTGAGCACGGCGGTGAGCCGGTCGATGTCCGGGGGCTCGACCGACAGCAGGTGAAAGGCGATCCGCTGCGCGCTCTTCGGCCCGATTCCGGGCAGCTTCCCGAGCTCGTCGATCAGATCCTGAACGGGTCCTTCGAACAATTACATTCCCGGAAGGCCGAGGTTGCCCATGCCGCTGGCCAGCGGCCCGAGCCGGTCGTGAGCGAGGATGGTCACCTGCTTGGCGGCGTCGGCGATGGCGCCGACGATCAGGTCCTGCAGCGTCTCGACGTCCTCGGGGTCGACGACCTTGGGGTCGATCGCCACCGCGGTCACCTCGCCGCTGCCCTTCATGGTGACCTGGACCAGTCCGCCCCCGGCCTGGCCGTGCACCTCGGAGTTGGCCAGCGCCTCCTGCGCCTCCATCAACTGCTGCTGCACCTGCTGAGCCTGGGCGAGCAGTGCCGACATATCGGGTTGGCCTCCGGGTTGCATCACTGGTCCCCTTGCGTAATCGTTGCGGTCCGGTCTCGACTTGGTTTCGCCAGGCCGTTTGGGTCTTCAGCCTAGTCGCGATCACCGTTACGGTGACGCCCGTGCCCGCCCGTCTGCGTGTCGGCCAGCTCCTGGCCGTGAGTCTGCTCGTCGCCGCCTCGACCGTCGTCGGACCCGCGTCCGTCGCCGAGGCCGCCCCGAGCCCCATCGCGGGCAAGATCGTGTTCCTCGACCCCGGCCACAACGGCAAGAACGACGCCTCGATCAACCGGCAGGTACCCACCGGCCGCGGCGGCACCAAGGACTGCCAGGCCAGCGGCACCGCCACCGACGACGGCTACCCCGAGCACACCTTCGCCTGGGACACCACGCTGCGGATCCGCCAGGCGCTGCACAACCTGGGGGTGCGCACCGCGATGTCGCGCGGCAACGACGACGGCGTGGGCCCGTGTGTGGACGAGCGCGCCGCGATCGCCAACTCGCTGCAGCCGCACGCGATCGTGTCCATCCACGCCGACGGCGGACCACCGACCGGGCGCGGGTTCCACGTGCTGTACTCGTCACCGCCGCTGAACCAGGCGCAGGCCGGGCCGGCGCAACGGCTGGCCGCGATCATGCGTGACCAGCTGCAGGCCTCCGGCTTCGTCCCGTCGACCTACATCGGCACCAACGGGCTCAACCCGCGCTCCGACATCGCCGGGCTCAACCTGGCGCAGTACCCGGCGATCCTCGTCGAGCTGGGCAACATGAAGAACCCGGTGGACTCGGCGCTGATGAAGACCCCGGAGGGCAGGCAGAAGTACGCCGACGCCGTCGTCCGCGGGATCGCGGGGTTCCTGGCTACCTCGTAGCCTTCTCAGCCGGCCGACTCGACGTGCTTCTTGAGGTTGGCCAGCACCTCGTCCTGGATCTTGCTCAGCCCCAGCGGCGCGAACGTCTTCTCGAAGAAGCCCTTGACCCCGCCGGCGCCCTGCCAGGTGGTCTTCAGCGTCACCGTCGAGCTCGTCTCGCCGGCGGGTGCGACGGTCCAGTTGATGATCATCGACGAGTTGGCGTCCTTCTCGATGACCGTGTGCCCCGCCACGTCGACGCTGGCCTTGACGTCGCGCACACGCGACTTCGTCGCCTGCAGCTTCCAGCTGACCACGGTGCCCGCGCCCTGCCCGCCCTCGAGCACCCTGTACTCGCTGTACTGCGGCGACAGAATCTTGGGACGCACGGTCTGGTAGTCCGCGACGGCCGCCAACACGGTCTCCGGCGTCGCGTCGATCAAGACGGTGCTGGACGCGCTGACCTGTCCCATCGGTGCAAGCTCCTCGGTTGAAGGGGGTTGGTGCAGTCGCATTGGCTGCCACCGCGGACTAGCGTATATCCGTGTCTGAACCCCGAACCGACGCACGTGTTGTTCAGGCCGCGGGCGTGCACAAGCTGCTGGAGAGCTACCGCGCGATCCCGCCCGAGGCCACCGTCCGGCTGGCCAAACCCACCTCGAACCTGTTCCGGGCGCGCGCCAAGACCTCGGTCAAGGGTCTCGATGTCTCGGGCCTGACCCATGTGATCTCCGTCGACCCCGACGAGCGCACCGCTGAGGTGGCCGGGATGTGCACCTACGAGGACCTGGTCGCCGCGACGCTGCCGTACGGGCTGTCACCGCTGGTGGTGCCGCAGCTCAAGACCATCACCCTCGGCGGCGCCGTGACGGGTCTGGGCATCGAGTCGGCGTCGTTCCGTAACGGCCTGCCGCACGAGTCGGTGCTGGAGATGGACATCCTCACCGGATCGGGCGAGATCCTCACCGCCTCCCGCGACCAGCACCCCGACCTGTTCCGGGCGTTCCCGAACTCCTATGGCACGCTGGGCTATTCGGTGCGGCTGAAGATCGAGTTGGAGACCGTCAAACCGTTCGTCGCGGTCCGTCACCTGCGGTTCCACGGCATCGAGGACCTGGTCGCCGAGATGGACCGCATTGTCGAGACCGGCGGCTACGACGGCACCCCGGTCGACTATCTCGACGGTGTGGTGTTCTCGGCCCGCGAGAGCTACCTGACGCTGGGCTTCCAGACCGCCACCCCGGGCCCGGTCAGCGACTACACCGGCCAGCAGATCTACTACCGCTCGATCCAGCACGAGGACGGCGTCAAGGACGACCGGCTGACGATCCACGACTACTTCTGGCGCTGGGACACCGACTGGTTCTGGTGCTCGCGGGCGTTCGGCGTGCAGAACCCGACGATCCGCCGGTTCTGGCCGCGCCGGCTCAAGCGCAGCAGCTTCTACTGGAAGCTGGTCGCCTACGACCGCAAGTTCAACATCGCCGATCGCATCGAGATGCACAACGGCCGCCCGCCCCGCGAGCGCGTCGTGCAGGACATCGAGGTGCCGATCGAGCGGGTCGCCGAGTTTTTGGGCTGGTTCCTCGACAACGTGCCGATCGAGCCGATCTGGCTGTGCCCGTTGCGTCTTCGCGACGACGCCGGCTGGCCGCTGTACCCGATCCGGGCGCAGCACACCTACGTCAACGTGGGGTTCTGGTCCTCGGTGCCGGTGGGGCCCACCGAGGGGCACACGAACCGGCTGATCGAGCGCAAGGTCAGCGAGCTCGACGGGCACAAGTCGCTGTACTCGGACGCGTACTACTCGCGCGACGAGTTCGACCAGCTCTACGGCGGCGAAATCTACAAAACCGTTAAAAAGGCCTACGATCCAGATTCACGACTGCTCGACCTGTACGCGAAGGCGGTGCAGCGCCAGTGAGCGCCTGTCTAACGAACGGAGGGGATCGATGACGGCGATCAAAGAGAACCCGGTCCTGACTTCGGCCAGGAAGCTGTCCCTGGCCGAGATTCTGGAAATCCTTGCCGGGGGCGAACTCCCGGTGTGTTTCACGGCCTACGACGGCAGCTCGGCGGGCCCGGCGGACTCCCCGCTCGGCCTGGAGCTGCTGACCCCGCGCGGCACCACCTATCTGGCCACCGCCCCGGGCGATCTCGGGCTGGCACGCGCCTACATCGCCGGTGACCTGCAGCCGCACGGCGTGCATCCGGGCGATCCGTACGAGCTGCTCAAGGCCCTGTCGGAGAAGATGGAGTTCAAGCGGCCGCCCGCGAAGGTGCTGGCCAACATCGTGCGCTCCATCGGTATCGAGCACCTCAAGCCGATCGCACCGCCGCCGCAGGAGGCGCAGCCGCGCTGGCGCCGGATCGCGGAAGGGTTGCGGCACAGCAAGACTCGCGACGCCGAGGCGATCCACCACCACTACGACGTGTCCAACACGTTCTACGAGTGGGTGCTCGGCCCGTCGATGACCTACACCTGCGCGTGCTACCCGGACGTCGACGCAACCCTGGAGCAGGCGCAGGAGAACAAGTACCGCCTGGTGTTCGAGAAGCTGCGCCTGAAGCCGGGCGACCGGCTGCTCGACGTGGGCTGCGGCTGGGGCGGCATGGTGCGCTACGCCGCCCAGCACGGGGTCAAGGCCATCGGCGTCACGCTGTCTCGGGAGCAGGCGACGTGGGCGCAGAAGGCGATCGCCGAGCAGGGGCTCAGCGATCTGGCCGAGGTCCGCCACGGCGACTACCGCGACATTCGCGAGTCCGGGTTCGACGCGGTGTCCTCGATCGGGCTGACCGAGCACATCGGCGTGGCCAACTACCCGTCGTACTTCCGGTTCCTGCAGTCCAAGCTGCGTGTCGGCGGGCTGCTGCTCAACCACTGCATCACCCGGCCGGACAACAAGTCGCAGGCCAGCGCGGGCGGGTTCATCGACCGCTACGTGTTCCCCGACGGGGAGCTCACCGGGTCCGGCCGCATCATCGCCGCGGCCCAGGACGTCGGCCTCGAGGTGGTGCACGAGGAGAACCTGCGCCAGCACTACGCGATGACGCTGCGCGACTGGTGCCGCAACCTCGTCGAGCACTGGGACGAGGCGGTCGCCGAGGTCGGCCTGGAACGCGCCAAGATCTGGGGCCTGTACATGGCCGGCTCCCGGCTCGGCTTCGAGACGAACATCGTGCAGCTGCACCAGGTGCTGGCGGTCAAGCTGGACCGCAGGGGCGGCGACGGCGGGCTGCCGTTGCGCCCGTGGTGGACGCCCTAGCGGCGGTCAGCCGCGGTCGATCGGCCGCGCGCCGAGCTCGTTCTGCAGCAGCTCCAGCGCGACCTCCTCGGGGTCGCGCCGGGGCGCCTGCTCGGTGTCGTTGCTCGCCTCGGCGAGCATCTCCTCCTCCTCGTCGCGCTCCGGCGGGGGCGGCGCCTCGGCGGGCGCCGGTTCGGCGACCGCGGGCGGCGGCGCCCCGGTGCCGGGCTCGCAGCGGATCTTCCAGTTCACCCCGAGGGCGTCCTTGAGCGCTTCGCGGATGACGTCGGCGTTGCGCTGGTCGTTGAGCCGCTTGGCCAGCGGCGCGGAGTCGTGGGTGAGCAGCAGCGTGTCGCCCTCCAGAGCGCGCACGATCGCACCCGACAGCATCACCTCGGTGGTGCGGCTGCGCTCGCGGACCTTCTCACGCACCGTCGTCCACATGCTGCGCACCGCGGCGACGTTCGGCTCCCCGGTGCCCGCGGGCGGGGCCTGCACGGCCGGGTCCGACGGCTGACGCACCGGCGGCGGGGACGCGGGGGCGGGTTCGGGGCGCGCGGGCTCGGGCGCCGGGCGCTCGGGCGCCGGGCGCTCCACCCGCGGCTCCGGGCGGGCCGGCGCGGTCGGTTCGGGCCGTGGCGGCTCCGGGCGTGATGGCGGCGTCGGCTCCGGGCGCGGCGCGGCCTGGGCCGCAGGCTGGGCGGCCTGAGGCGCCGGCTGGGCCGGCGGTGCCGCCTGCTCCTGCGGCGGGGCCGCCTGGGTCTGGCTGCGGCGCGCGTACTGCTTGACCGGGGCGGGTGGCGCCGACGCGGCGGCCTCACCCGCCGGGATCGACATGTCCAGCCGCTTCTCGATGCGCTCGATGCGCTGCAGCAGCGCCGACTCGGTGTCGTGCGCCGACGGCAGCAGCAGCCGCGCGCACACCACCTCCAGCAGCAGCCGCGGCGCCGTCGCACCCCGCATCTCGCCCAGCCCGGCGTGCACCACCTCGGCGTAGCGGGTCAGCGTCGCGGTGCCGAGCCGGGTGGCCTGGTCACGCATCCGCTCGAGCACGTCCTCGGGTCCGTCGACGACCCCGCGGGCGGCGGCGTCGGGCACCGACTGCAGCACGATCAGGTCGCGGAACCGCTCCAGCAGGTCGGTGGCGAACCGGCGCGGATCATGGCCGGCGTCGACCACCGCCTCGACCACCCCGAACAGCGAGGCGGCGTCGGCGGCGGCCAGCGCCTCGATCGCGTCGTCGATCAGCGCGACGTCCGTCGCACCCAGCAGCGCCAACGCCCGCTGGTAGGTGACGTGATTGCCCTCCGCGCCGGCCAGCAGCTGGTCGAGCACCGACAACGTGTCGCGCGGTGAGCCGCCGCCGGCGCGGATCACCAGCGGGTACACCGCCTCGTCGACCGTCACGCTCTCCTGGGCGCAGATCCGCTCCAGCAGCTGCCGCATGGTCCGCGGCGCCAGCAGCCGGAACGGGTAGTGGTGGGTGCGCGAGCGGATGGTCGGCAGCACCTTCTCCGGTTCGGTGGTGGCGAACACGAAGATCAGGTGCTCCGGCGGTTCCTCGACGATCTTGAGCAGCGCGTTGAAGCCGGCCGTGGTGACCATGTGCGCCTCGTCGACGATGAAGATGCGGTACCGCGACTGGGCGGGCGCGTAGAAGGCGCGGTCGCGCAGCTCGCGGGTGTCGTCGACGCCGCCGTGGCTGGCCGCGTCGAGCTCGACGACGTCGACGTTGCCCGGGCCGTTGGGCGCCAGCGCCACGCACGAGTCGCACACCCCACACGGGGTGGCGGTCGGGCCCTCCGCGCAGTTCAGCGAGCGCGCCAGGATGCGGGCCGACGACGTCTTGCCGCAGCCGCGCGGACCGGAGAACAGGTACGCGTGGTTGATCCGGCCGGACGTCAGCGCCGTCGACAACGGCTCGGTGACATGTTCCTGTCCGATGACTTCGGCGAAGGTCGCAGGCCGGTACTTGCGGTAGAGCGCCACGATCAGCAGGCTACCGGCGCGGGGTGACGGGTGAGCGGGCCAGCCCACCCTCGCTGGTTTGTGAATCTGGCGACAGTTCCGGCGCCGAAAGCGTCGTCAGATTCACAAACGACGGCGGGCCTGTGGATGGCGGAGCCGATCCGTCGGTGCGCGCGAGCACGGTACAACCATGACCGAGCTTCCGTGGCCGTTCGTCGGCACCGAGGTGGTGGCGAGCGGCGCCCTCTCTGAGCGGACACTGCGCCGCCGGTTCCGGCCGCTGTACCCGAATGTCTATGTCCCGCGTGATGCGGCGGTGACCGCACCTGAGCGGGCCCGCGCCGCGTGGCTGTGGTCGAAGCGACGGGGCGTCGTGGCGGGACTGTCGGCGGCGGCACTGCACGGCGCCCGATGGATCGACGCCGACGAACCCGCGGAGTTGCTGCACGACAATCGACGACCGCCGCAGGGTCTGGTCGTCCGCACCGAGTGCACGCTGCCCGCCGAGCTGGCCGTGGTCGGCGGGATACCCGTGACGACCCCGGCGCGCACCGCGTTCGACCTGGGCCGCCGGCTTCCGCGGACGGTCGCGGTGCAACGCCTGGACGCGCTGGCCAACGCGACGGGGCTCAAGGACGTCGACGTGGCGGAGGTGATGGCCGCCCATCCGGGCGCTCGCGGCCTGCCTCGGTTGCGCGGTGTGCTGCCACTGATGGACGGCGGGGCGGAGTCGCCGCAGGAGACCGTCGCCCGGCTGGCGCTCATCGACGCGGGCCTGCCCGCACCGGTGACGCAGTTCCGGGTGGTCGACGGCTGCGGCCAGTTCGTGGCGCGTCTGGATATGGCGTATCCGGAGTACCGGGTCGGGATCGAATACGACGGGCCGCAGCACTGGACCGATCCCGCGGTGCGCCAACGCGACATCGACAAGATGTTCACGCTGAACGAACTCGACTGGATCGTGATCCGGGCCAGCCGGGACCTGCTGCGCTACCGGCGCACAACCTACGTGGTCCGGGTCGAGGACGCGCTACGGTCCCGCGGCCTTCGGTTGTGAATCTGGCGACAGTTCCGGCGCCGAAAGCGTCGCCGGATTCACAAACGGGCTATTCGGCCAGCAGCTTCTCGGTCGCCGACAGCAGGGCGCAGGTGGCCAGCCCGTCGATCGCCGCGCGCAGCTCGGCTTCGGCCGGGAACGACGGCGCGATCCGGATGTTCTTGTCCTCCGGATCTTTTCGGTACGGGAAGGTGGCACCGGCCTCTGTCACCGCGATTCCGGCGTCCTTGGCCAGCGCGATGGTGCGCTTGGCGGTGCCGGGCAGCACGTCGAGGCTGACGAAGTATCCGCCCTTGGGCTCGGTCCACGACGCGATCTTGGAGTCGCCCAGCCGGTCCTCCAGGATCTCCTGGACCGCGGCGAACTTCGGCGCCAGCAGTTGCTGGTGACGCTGCATGTGCAGCCGCACCCCGTCGGCGTCGCGGAAGAACCGCAGATGCCGCAGCTGGTTGACCTTGTCCGGGCCGATCGACTTCTTGCCCGCGTGCTGCAGGTACCAGGCGATGTTGCCCAGCGAGGCGCCCAGGAAGCTGACACCGGCGCCGGCGAAGGTGATCTTGCTGGTCGACGCGAACACCAGCGGCCGGTTCGGATGCCCCGCCGCCTCGGCCAGCCCGAGGATGTCGACGTTGCGCACGAACTCGTGGGTCAGCGTGTGCACCGCATAGGCGTTGTCCCACATGATGCGGAAATCCGTTGCCGCCGTTTGCATCTGAACCAGCCGGCGGACGACCTCCCACGAGTAGGTGGTGCCCGTCGGGTTCGAGTACACCGGCACGCACCAGATGCCCTTGATGGCGGGGTCGGCGGCGACGAGCTCCTCGATCAGGTCGACGTCGGGACCGTCCTCCCGCATCGGCACGGTGATCATCTCGATGCCGAGGCTCTCGGTGATCGCGAAGTGCCGGTCGTAACCGGGCGCCGGGCACAGGAACTTCAGCGCCGGCTCCCGACTCCACGGCCGCGGTGAGTCCGGCCCGCCGTGCAGCATCGAGAACACGATCACGTCGTGCATCAGCTCCAGGCTGGCGTTGTTGCCTGCGATCAGGTTCTGCACCGGGATGCCGAGCAGCTCGCCGAAGATGGCCCGCAGTTCCGGCAGGCCGTGCAGCCCGCCGTAGTTGCGGACGTCGGTGCCGTCGGCGTCGCGGTAGTCGTCGGGGCCGGGCAGTTCGAGCAGCCTGTTGGACAGGTCCAGCTGCTCCGGGGAGGGCTTACCGCGGGTCAGGTCGAGTTTGAGGCCCTTGGCCTTGAGTTCCTCGTAGTTGCGTTTCTGCTGCTCGTGGTGAGCGGAGAGTTCATCTCGTCCGAGCGACAGAAAGGACACTGGAAGCCTCTCGAGATGTGAAAGCCCTGGAAAGTAAGGGGACCCCGCGCACCCGCCAGAGCCCGTTGACCCTTGCTGCCTTCCGGCCCTGGGGGAGTTCACAGGATGGACGCCGCGCGGGGTCCACGGCGAGTCTAGTACTTCCCCGGGTGCATCTGGACGTCGCCTCGGATCCTTCCGCTAACATTGCCCACGGAGGATTCGCCTAGTGGCCTATGGCGCTCGCCTGGAACGCGGGTTGGGTTAATAGCCCTCGCGGGTTCAAATCCCGCATCCTCCGCACTCGGCCGGGGGTGCGACCTGCTGGGTCGCACCCCCGCCTAATCACAGCGATGAGCGCTCGAGTCGAGGTCTGCGCGAGCGTCTAGGAGGAGTATGAGCCGCACCGTTGCGGTGGTCTGGCATGCGTCGTCCTGCGTCGTCGCAGGTGTCCTGTACTTCTTCTTCGTTCTTCCGCGCTGGCCCGAGCTGATGGGGCAGACCCCGCACTCGCTGGGCACGGTGTTGCGGATCGTGGTCGCGGTGCTGATCGGGCAGGCCGCCCTTCCGGTGCTGTTCACACTGTTGCGCACCCGCAGGCCGGAGTTCCGCACCCCGCAGCTGGCGCTGAACCTGCGCGCCTGGTCCATCGGCCTGCACGTGCTGGCCGCGGTGCTGGTCCTGGGCACCGCGATCACCGAGATCTGGGTGTCGCTGGACGACGCGGGCCGTTGGCTGTTCGGCATCTACGCCGCGGCGGCCGCGATCGCGCTGCTCGGGATCTTCGCGTTCTACCTGGCCTGGGTGGCCGAGGCGCCGCCGCCTCCGCCGAAGCCGGTGAAGCCGAAGTCGGGCAGGCAGCGCAGGCGCGGCCGCAAGGGCCCCGAGGAAAACTCCGAGGAAAGCTCCGGGGAAAGCACCGAGGAAGGCTCCGAGGAACCCACCGGGGAAAGCGCCGAGGACGTCGAGGAGACGACCAGCGCCGACGACGAGCCGTCCGAGGACACCACCGAGGACACCGCCGAGGACGAGCCGTCCGAGGACAAGCCCGCCGAGAACGAGGGCGGCAAACTGCGCAACCGTCGCCGCCGGCGTCTGCGCAGCGGCGTGGCCGTCGACGACTAGCGCCGACGACGACCACCGTCGGCGGTTAGACCGCCCGAGTTCGGGCAATATGGGCACATGGGCAAATTCCCGGTACGGCGTCCGTTTGCGACGCTGCTGATCGCTCTGGCCGCGATTCTGGCGCTGGTCGCGCCGATGGCGCCGGCCTACGCGGCCCCCGCCGACCCGCTCGTCGCAGCGGCGCAGGTCGAACCGGCCGTGGTGCGCATCGACACCGAGATCGACTATCAGCGCGCGTACGGGAACGGCGCGGGGTTCGTCCTGGATCCCAACGGCCAGGTCCTCACCAACTTCCACGTCGTCGGCGGCGCGGACCGGATCACCGCGTCGATCGGCGGCCGGTCGTATCCGGCTGAGCTGGTCGGCTACAACCGGCGCCGCGACATCGCGGTGCTGCAGCTGATCGGCGCCACCGGGCTGCCGGTCGCCCCGATCGGCGACTCGTCGGCCCTGGCGCCCGGGGAACCCGTCGTCGCGCTGGGCAACGCCAACGGCACCAACGGCCCGCTGACCCGCGAGGTCGGCACGGTGACCGCGTTCAACCAGTCGGTGTTCGCGGAGGACTCGTTGACCGGCAGCAAGGACGAGCTGTCGGGTCTGTTCGAGTTCGCGGCGCCGGTGGTGGCGGGCGACTCGGGCGGTCCGGTGGTCAACTCGGCCGGTCAGGTGGTCGGGGTGACGACGGCCGCGTCGGTGAACTACCGGTTCGGGCCAGGCGGCGAGGGCTACGCGATTCCGATCAACGACGCGATGACCATCGCCAACCAGATCCGGTCGGGCAGCCCGTCCGACGAGGTGCACATCGGCCCGCCGGTGCTGCTCGGCGTCGGGGTGCGCTCGACCCGCCGCGGTCCGGGTGTGCAGATCGTCGAGGTGCTGCGCGGCGGTGCCGCCGAGCGCGCCGGCCTGGCCGACGGCGACCTGCTGATGTCGGTCGACGGTGTTCCCCTGGACTCGGCGACGACGCTGACCTATGTGCTGGACCGGCACTATCCGGGTGACGTCGTCGACCTCACCTGGATCGACCTCGCGGGCGTGCAGCGCACCGGCAAGGCGACGCTGACGTCAGCGTTCTAGCGCCGACTCCAACCCGCTGATCAGCAGGTCGAGTTCGAAGTCGAACTGGCGCTCGGCGTCGTGGCGCTGCGCCTGCGCCGACGCCAGCACCCGCCGCAGCGCGGGATACGCCTCGGCCGGTTCGCGGTCCAGCGCCGCGGCGGTCTCCGCGCGGTGCGGGTGCACGCCGTCGGTCTCGGCGGCGCTGTCGTGCGCGGCGGACTGGGCGATGTTCGACGCCGCGGTCAGGGCGCGCCGGGCGGTGTCCGGGTCGAACCCGGCGGTGAGCAGGACGCCGAGCACCCGGTCGGCCATCGACAGCGCGGCGGCGGCGCCGAGACCGCGCAGCCGGTTGAAGTCCGTCGCGGTGCCGACCTGGATGAGGCCGTCGCGGAACGCGACCGCGTACGCGCGCAGCACTTTTCGCCAGTCGCCGTCGGCGGGTAGCTCGATGTCGCCGATCTCGCGTTCGAAGCGGTCCACCAGCACCAGCGACAGCAGTCCCTCACGGTCGCCGACGTAGTAGTGCAGGGATTTGCGGCTGACGCCGAGACGGTCGGCGACGGCCTGCATGGTGAGGTCGGCACTCGCCACGTCGCGTGCCGCCGCGACGATCCGGTCCCGGCTGAGCCGCGGCGGACGTCCCCGGGTCCGGCCAGTCATCGGATCAGCGTACCGGTCGACCAACATTTTTTACCGATCGGCGAAAAAATGTTCCCCGGCTCCCTATGCTGAGCGGGTGCCAAACACCCCGTATCGCGTCGTGCAGTGGACCACCGGAAACGTCGGAAAGAGCTCGGTCGCGGCGATCGCGCGCAATCCGCTCTACGAGCTCGTCGGACTCTACGCGTGGTCACCGGACAAGGTCGGCAAGGATGCCGGCGAGCTCGCGGGCATCGAGCCACTCGGTGTCAGCGCCACCAACGACGTCGACGAGCTGCTCGCGCTCAAGCCCGACGTCGTGGTCTACAACCCGATGTGGATCAACATCGACGAGCTGGTCCGCATCCTGGAGGCCGGAGTCAACGTCGTCGCCTCGGCGTCGTTCATCACCGGCCACAACCTGGGTGACGACCGCGACCGGCTGGAGGAGGCCTGCCGCAAGGGCGGGTCGACGCTGTTCGGCTCCGGAGTCAGCCCGGGCTTCGCCGAGCTGCTGGCGATCGTCGCGGCGACGGCCTGCGACCGGATCGACAAGGTGACGATCTCCGAGTCGGCCGACACCACCCTCTACGACTCCCCCGACACCGAGCGTCCCGTCGGATTCGGCACCGCGATCGACGACCCGAACCTGGAGCCGATGGCCGCCAAGGGCACCGCGGTGTTCGCCGAGGCCGTCCGGCTGGTCGCCGACGCGATCGGCGTCGAACTCGACGAGATCAAGTGCGTCGCCGAATACGCCCAGACCACAGAGGATCTGGTGATGGCGTCGTGGACCATCCCGAAGGGCCACGTGGCCGGCGTGTACGCCAGCTGGCAGGGCATCGCCAACGGCCGCACCGTCGTCGACGTCAACGTCCGCTGGAAGAAGGGCCAGACGCTGGACCCGGACTGGCAGATCGACGGCGACGGTTGGAAGATCACCATCGAGGGCCGGCCGACGGTCAACATGCAGGTGGGTTTCCTGCCGCCGCAGGACATGATCGAGAACGCGAAGTCGATCGAGGACTTCTTCGTGCTCGGCCACATCATGACCGCGATGCCGCCCATCCACGCGATTCCCGCGGTGGTGGCGGCCGCGCCGGGCATCGCGACCTACAACGACCTGCCGCTGCCGCAGGCCCGCGGCGTGGCCGGTTAGCCGGCCACCTGCAGCACGTTGGCCCGCAGCTGGGCGCCGGGCGGGCCCTCCAGGACGACGTCCTTGAGGATCCTGGCCTGGTCCTTCTCCACGGTGAACTCACCCTTCTGCGGCTCGTTACCGCCGACCACCTCGTAGAACACGGTGAACGGCGTCTCCGGAAGCGGGTGCAGACCAACGAATTTCGGCTCGATCGTGTACTTGTACACGCAGGTCGGCGCCTCGGGCGGGCACTGCTGCTCGGTGACCACCACGTCGACGGTGAAGTCCATCGGCGTCGGCACCCGCGGGGTCAGCGTCGGCAGCGGCGGCCGACTGGCCGCCTGCGGCACCTGATCGGGCGCGGTGAGGCTGCCGTAGATCACCACCGCGGCCACCCCGATACCGCTGCCGACGATCGCCAGAAGCGCAATGGCGGCAAGCCATTTGCGGGTCGTCGCGGTGATGAGCTTGCGGCGGGGCTGACGCGCGGCGGCCGCCTTCGCCGCGGCGCGGCGCCGCAGACGTCGTTTGATCGGGTTGCGCACCGGCGCGGGTAGCGGCTCGGGAATCTTGTTGAACCGCTGCTGTTCCGGTGTGGGCGCGGCCATCAGGGCGCCGTGCACGAGGGCCGCCCTCGGGTCGGCGACCTCGACGGGGCCGACGGCCGCGAAACGGGACTGGATCAGCGGGATGCGCGACGATCCGCCCATCAGGTGCACGGCGACGGATCCGCTCTGGGGCCGCAGCGCGTTCGCGTGGAAGACCAGGGCCTCGGTGAGCCGAACGGCGCGGTCGACGTCGGCGGCGATCAGGGCCTCGAACTGGGTGCGGGACAGCTCCACGGTCTCGGTGCCGGTGGCGCCGGTGAACGTCACCGGGGCGGACTGGTCGGCGGACAGGGCCTCCTTCGCGGAGCGCACGGCGTCGGCGAGCCGCAACTGAGCCGCGATGTCGGAGGTGTCGGCGGCCTCGGCGGCCAGCGCCGGATTGCGCTCCTGCAGCTGCTGGATGACCCAGCCCCGGATCCGGGCGTCGAAGTCCAGGCCGCCGAGCTGGTTGAAGCCGTCGGCGGCGGTGACGTCGTAGCCGCGGTCGCCGCGGTCGAGAACGACCGCGCTGCAGTTGGCGGCGCCGAGGTCGACCACCACGATGCGGTCAGCGGACGGCCAGGCGCTGTAGTAGGCCGCCACGGCGGTGGCCTCGTCGACGACCCGCATGCGGTGCTGGTCGATGCCGGCGATCTCACCGCCGGTGGCCAGCCGGGCGACCAGCCGGTCCTCCCACTGCCGCGGATAGGTGAGCACGACCTCGCCGGGTTGTTCACCGGTGGTCTGGGCCGCCCGGGTGAGCGCCTCGGCGACGACGGCGGCGATCAGGTCCGCGGTGGGCAGGAACAGACCGCCGAGGTTGACCTCGAGTTGGTCGACGCGCAGTTTGGGGTTGGGTTCGTAGGCCGTCGGGTCGGTCAGCGCGGACTGGACGGCCGCCTCACCCGCCGACAGGATGCGGCCGGGAGAGCCCAGCACGGCCGACGGCATCGGCCCGCCGCCGGAGCCGAGCGGCACGTCGTGGATGCGCCCGTTGGTGTCGCGGAAAGCCGCCGTCGTACCCGACGTACCGAAGTCCACCGACAGCACCGCGCGACCCCCTGCCTAACCGACCCACCGCGTCACTCCCCCATCTTGCGTCACGGTGGTGTCGGCTGTTACAGGAACCCGCTCAACGCCGGGCCTGGCGGGTGACCACCGAGCGGCCCAGCACGGGCTCCAGCAGACCGGCCGGGCTGTCGACGACGTGCGGGATCGCGTTCACGATGGCCTGACCGGTGAAGGCCAGCGAGGGCATGGCGCGCTCGCCCGGCCCGGGCTGGAACGACATGTGCAGTCGCATGCTGGGCCGGCCCTCGATGCGGTGCACCATTCCGGCGCCGCCCTCGGGTTTGGTCCAGCTGTCCGGCCACGGCGTCGACGAGACCGTGGCGAAGTACTGCACGGCGACGGCGGCTTCGCCACCGCGCATCCCGGCGAGCCGCCAGCGGTGGCCGCAGATCGTGCCCTTCGGCAGCGGTCCGAGCGCGGTGGTCAGATCCTCGGGCGCCAGCAGCGTCTCCCAGTCGAGGGCGACCTCGTCGAGCGTGACGCCCAGCGCGTCGGCGGTGTAGCGGACGACGGACTCCCAGTCGTCGCGCACCTTCCCGGAGGCAATCCGGGCGGGGACGTGGCCGTCGGGCTTGCCGAAGCCCATCGACTCGTGCAGCACCTCCCAGATCGGGTAGACGAGATCGAGGTCGATCGCGTACTCGTCCATCCGGTAGCTGTCGACCTGACCGGCACCGGCCATCAGCGCGACCGGCAGGTTGAGGCTGACGATGCCCGGCTCGCAGCCCGACGCGTAGAACGTGGAATTGCCTTCGCGGCAGGCTGATTCGAGGAGTTGGCGCCATTTCTCCGGCGCGGCGGGCGGGTACACCATCGGGATGGTGGAGATGGTGACGACGTTGATCCCGGCCCGCAGCAGCCGGGCGATCTCCTGGTAGGCGTCCTCCTCGCGGCCGACGGCGGTCGAGCAGTAGCAGAAGCAGTCGGGCCGCTGGCGCAGCACCGCGTCGAAGTCGTCGTGGGCCAGCACACCGGTGTCGGGGCGGCCGCACAGGCTGCCGGCGTCCTTGCCGACCTTGTCCGGTGAGGACACCAGGACACCGGCCAGCTCGATATCCGGGTCGTCGATGAGCCCGCGCAGCGCCTCACGCCCGGTGATGCCGGTGCCGGCGTGAACCACGGTGTACGACATGGCCACCTCCTCGCCGGAAACATACATTCTCGAATGCGGTAACGTCTACTCTCATTATGGTGACGCTGGCGGAGAGCATCGAGTTCGACCCGTTCTCGGACGAGTTCTTCAACGACCCGTTCGACAAGTACCGGCTGCTGCGGGATCACGCGCCGGTGTACCGCAACGATAAGTACAACTTCTGGGCGTTGTCGCGGTACGAGGACGTGGCCCCGGCGATGAAGGACCACCAGACGTACTCGTCGGCGCACGGCGTGACACTGGACCACTACATCGATCCGAACGCGCTGATCCCGCGCGACGTGATCATCATGATGGATCCGCCCCAGCACACCCGGATGCGCTCACTGGTCAACAAGGTGTTCACGCCGCGGGCGATCGCCAAGCTGGAGGGCACGATCCGCGACATCATCACCGGGTTCGCGGCGCAGGTCGATCCGAAGTCGTTCGACGCGGTGGAGGAGTTCTCGGCGCTGTTCCCCGTCGAGATCATCACCACGATGCTCGGGGTGCCGCCGGAGGGCCGCCAGCAGATCCGGCACTGGGTGGACGGGCTGCTGGAGCGCGAGCCGGGTACCGCTTTGAGCACCCAGGCCAGTCGCGACGCGGCGGTCACGATGTGGGGCTACTACTACGAGTTGGTGCAGCACAAGCGGCTCCACCCGGGTGACGACATGATCAGCCGGCTGACCGAGGTGGAGGTCGAGCGCGAGGACGGCACCGCGACCCGGCTCAGCGACTTCGAGATCTCGGCGTTCGCCTCGCTTCTGGGCGGTGCGGGCGCGGAGACGGTCGCGAAGCTGATCGGCAGCGCGGTGGTGCTGTTCGCCAAGCACCCGGATCAGTGGCGGCTGCTGCGCGAGGACCGCAGCCTGCTGCCGTCGGCGTTCGAGGAACTGCTCCGCTACGAGGGCCCGTCGCAGTACAACATCCGGTGGAGCAACGTCGACGTCGAACTGCACGGGGTGACGATCCCGAAAGACAGTGCGGTGATGCTGATCAACGGGTCGGCGACCCGCGACGAGCGCGCGTTCGAGGATCCCGACCGGTTCGACATCACGCGTCCGCCGTCGGGCCACAACCTGGGCTTCGGCTACGGCATCCACAGCTGCCTGGGTGCGGCCCTGGCGCGAATGGAGGGCCGCATCGCGCTGGACGTCCTGCTGGACCTGATCCCGGAGTACGAGGTCGACCCCGCCGGGCTGGAGCGGGTGAAGATGCCGAACGTGTTCGGCTGGAAGCATGTGCCGGTGCGCGCCGGTTAGGACTACTTGACCGGGTTGCCGTGCTCGTCCCAGTGTTCGGCGACCTTCTTGCTGGGCTGCACACGCGGCGGTTCGCCCGGCATCTTCGGATAGTTCGGCGGGTACGGCAGGTCGCCGAGGCCGCGTTCCTCCTCGTCGGCCCTGTACATCTCGAGTAGCTTGTCGAGGCTCTGCGGCTTCCCGTCGATGTCGGCCCACGGGTCGTCTCGGTTGGCGACGATGTCGGGGACCGTCCGGATGGTGTAGTCGTCGGGGTCGGCGTCGCGCAGCTCGTCCCACGTCAGCGGCATGGAGACGGTGGCGATCGGGGTCTTGCGGGCGGAGTAGGCCGAGGCGAAGGTGCGGTCGCGGGCGTTCTGGTTGTAGTCGATGAAGATGCGTTGGCCGCGTTCCTCCTTCCACCAGGAGGTGGTGACGGCGTCGGGGTCGCGGCGTTCCACTTCTCGGGCCAGCGCGATGCCGGCGCGGCGCACGGCGATGAAGTCCCAGTCGGGCTTGATGCGCAGGAAGACGTGGATACCGCGGCCGCCGGAGGTCTTCGGGTACCCGACGAGCCCGAGTTCGTCGAGCAGGGGTTTGAGGATGTCGACGGCGACGTGGCGGGCCTCCTTGAAGGCGGTGCCGGGCTGCGGGTCGAGGTCGATGCGCAGTTCGTCGGGGTGCTCGGTGTCGGGGCAGCGCACCTGCCACGGGTGCAGGGTGACGGTGCCCATCTGGACGGCCCAAGCGATCGCCGACGGGTGGGTGATCTTGAGGGCGTCGGCGGTGCGGCCGGACGGGAAAGTGACGGTGCAGGTTTCGAGGTAGTCGGGGTGCTTCTGCGGCACCCGTTTCTGGTAGATCTCCTCACCCTCGATGCCGTCGGGGAACCGCTGCAGGTGCACGGGGCGGTCGCGCAGCAGCGCGACCATCGGCTCGGCCACCGACAGGTAGTAGTCGAAGAGCTTGCCTTTAGTGCCGTCCTTGCCGAGTTTCGGCCAGAACACCTTGTCTCGGTTGGTCAGCCTGACCTTGACGCCGTCGACGTCGATTTCCTCTGCGGGGGTGGGCATTTCAGGACTCCAGGACGTCGTTGAGGTCGTAGTGCAGCGGGACGTCGAGCTGGTCGAAGGTGCAGCTGCGGGGGTCGCGGTCGGGGCGCCAGCGGCGGAACTTCACGGCGTGGCGGAAGCGTTGAGCGCCGCGGTTGCCTTCCATCTGGTCGTAGGCGACCTCGCAGACCTTCTCCGGGCGGATGGGTACCCACCGTTTGTCGGCGGCGGAGTTCCAGCGGCTGGGGTCGCCGTCGCGCATCTCGTCGCCGATGCGCAGGGGCTCGAGTTCGGTGAGGAGTTTGACGCGGTCCTTGGCGGTGAAAGAGGCTGCGCCGCCGACCATGTAGAGTTCGTCGCCGCGGTAGAGGCCGAGCAGAATCGAGCCGATGCCCTCGCCACTCTTGTGGATGCGGTAGCCCATGGCCACGCAGTCGGCATCGCGGGCGTGCTTGACCTTGACCATCTCCCGTTTACCGGGGAGGTAGGGGCCGTCGAGGCGTTTGGCGATGACGCCGTCGAGGCCGGCGCCCTCGAACTCCTCGAGCCACCGCGCGCCGAGGTCCGGGTTTTCGGTGGTGCGGGTGACGTGGCACCACTGTTTCTCGCTGACGGCGTCTTTGAGCGCGTCGCGTCGTGTCCGGAACGGTTCCTTGAGCAGCGAGCGGTCGCCGAGGGCCAGGGCGTCGAAGCCGATGAAGTGGGCGGGGGTCTCCTCGGACAGCAGCTTGATGCGACTGGCGGCGGGGTGGATGCGCTGGCTCAGCGACTCCCAGTCCAGCCGGGTGCGGCCGTCGCTCTCGCGGGGGACGACGATCTCG
>Ga0180222_1000540_pt1 | contig 53557 bp, 56 predicted proteins | sample eDN5th37CKraftOP_FD_151336 | JGI IMG/M metagenome (GOLD analysis project Ga0180222, IMG submission 151336) | Enriched Organic Plus compost microbial communities from Emeryville, California, USA - eDNA 5th pass 37_C Kraft OP (version 2) (version 2) ...
ACCACGGTCGGTTGCGCTGATGCGTGGCCGGCGACGGGCTCCATCTTTAGCTCATTCAGGACGGTCGTACCGCGCACGACGGCGGCGATCCTCGCCTGACCGGATCTTCCGCCATCCGGGAACGAACCGGGCTTCACGCGCTTTCGTCATCGTCATTGCGATGAGAGAAGCGGATGATTGGCCAGGCAGCGGGCGGAGCGCTTTTTCTCTTCATTGGGCTTAGTCCGGCCGGCGCCATGGACGGAATCGCATCGGTCTATGGCTTCAAGGGCGACAAACACGGCGGCGGAAGGACGGCAAGCGGCGAGCGCATCGATCCGCACGCCCTGACCGCGGCCCATCGCACTTTCCCGCTCGGTACGATGGTGCGCGTCACCCACAAGAAGAATGGCCGTTCGGTGGTGGTGCGGATCAACGACCGCGGCCCCTTCGTGCGCGGGCGTGTGATCGACCTGTCGCCGCGCGCCGCGGCGGCGCTCGGCTTTTCCGGACTTGCGCCAGTGACAATTTCGCGCGCGAGTGCTTCTGGCGGCCTTGCGCGGCAATAACTAGCGCGACGGCCCTGTGGTTTCGACCGGCCCGCAACCGCGTTTGCCGGTCAGCACGCAATCCTGCGTCTTGCGCAAGGTGGTGATGGTATCGGCGAGCCAGACGCCGGCGGCCACGAGGCCGACGACGAACAGAAACGCGATCACATTGACAACCATGCGGTGACGGAAGTCGTCCGGCTCGTCGCTCTGTTCGAATTTATCGAGATCGACCGACGGCACGTGCGGTTGCCGGCCGCTCTGTCCCGGCTGATATCTGCGCCTTGTCTGCAGACTGACGACGCGATCGTCGTCAGTCGCTGATGACATGTGATCCGGCATCCCGTGGTCCGCTCTTGCCAGGCCTTGTTAGCACGAACCGGCCCGGACGGACACCGCTCCCGGGATCAGGAGGGATCGGGCTCCAGCATGCCGGACTTGAACAGCACGCCCGCCACCGCGGCTCCGATCAGCGGTGCGACGATGAACAGCCAAAGCTGTCCGACCGCGGCCGGATTGCTGCCATAGCCGACCAGAGCCGGCCCGATCGAGCGCGCGGGATTGACCGACACACCTGTCACGTTGATGCCGACGATGTGGATTGCCGTCAGCGTCAATCCGATCGCCAAGCCTGCAAAGTGAACGGGCGCTCTGCCATGGGTCGAACCCAGGATGCAGACGAGGAACAGGAACGTCGCCACGACTTCGAACACGAAGGCGGAGGTCACGTTGTATTGCCCGAGATAGCCTGCGCCCCAGCCGTTCTGGCCGAGACCGCCATTCCAGCCGCCGGCCTTGCCGGACAGGATGAGATAGAGCACCGCCGCGCCTGCGAGTGCGCCGAGAACCTGGGCGATCACGTAGCCGACGAATTCGGCGGCGGACATGCGGCCGGCAATGAGGACGCCGAAGCTCACCGCAGGATTGACGTGACAGCCGGAGATCGGCCCGATGCCGTAAGCCATCGCGACGATGGCAAGGCCAAACGCAAAGGCGATTCCGGCGATGTCGATCGCTGTCGGTCCGCTGCCCATGCCCGCAATCACTGCGGCGCCGCAGCCAAAAAACACGAGTGTGAATGTGCCGATGAATTCGGCGAGCAATTTTTTCATCACGATGGTCCCCCGGTAAGACTCAAGCCCGACGACCATCGTTCAAAACAACGGCTATGCAACCGCAATTTCGGAATAGCTGATCAAAGAAGCGCGACAGCGCAACGCAATACCGTAATCGACCGCGCATTGCGACGTGACGGTATGAATCGGCGCCGCTGTCCGCTCCTCTATCGGATCGTCACGCGCCCCGTGGCTCTGCAAACGGATAGGTTTGGCCTTCGGGCAGCGGCACCCGGAAGACGTTCAGGGTCATCGCAACAAGCGTGTAATAGCCAAGGATCCCGACGAACTCGACCATGCCGGCATCGCCGAACAGGGCGTGCACGCGTGCGTAGGTCTTGTCGGCGACGCGCTTCGTCTTGTGCAGCTCGGCGATGAAGTCGTAGATCGCACGCTCCTCCTTGCCGAGCCGCGGCGTCCGCCCGGTTCGCAACGCTTCGATGGTGGCCGCCTTCACGCCGGCTTTCTGCGCGATCGGCGCATGAACCCAGAATTCGTATTGCGAGCGCCAGAAGCGGGCCAGGACGAGGATCGTGAATTCCGACAGACGCGGTGGCACCGAGGTCTTGTAACGGCAGAAGGCGCCGAGCTTCTGGGCGAGGTCACCGTATTCCGGCGCCTGGAGGAAAACGGCGAATGGACCGCCGAGTGGACCCGAGCCGCGTGTCTTGCGGATGTCCTTCAAAAGCGATTTCTGCTTCGGCGACAGGGTGCTTTCGGCCGGAATCGTCAGGCGCGGGGCGGGAAGAGCGGCCGACTTGCGCGCCCTTTTGACTTTCTTCGTCATGTCGTCGGTGATCCTTGATTGGTGAGCGGCTCTGTTTCTGACATGCCATCCGCGACCGGCAAAGGGGAGCCGTGCGCAATCGCGCTGTTTGGCGCTACACTTGCCCCCGCGGCTTCCTGGTCATCGAAAGCACGGAGGAGCATGTGCCCGCCGAACGTTTTGATTTTCTGAACGACCGTGGCGAGCGTTTATCGGCCTTGCTTGACCGTCCGGCCGGCAAGCCGCGTGCCTATGCGCTGTTCGCGCATTGCTTCACATGCGGGAAGGATATTCACGCCGCGAAAAGGATCGCAGCCGGGCTGACGGCGCTCGGGATCGCGGTGCTGCGCTTCGACTTCACCGGTCTCGGCTCCAGCGAGGGCGAATTCGCCAACACCACCTTTTCGTCGAACGTCGCGGACCTCGTTGCGGCAGCGCGGCACATGCGCGAACAGGGGCACGCCCCGGCGATCCTGATCGGGCACAGCCTCGGCGGCGCTGCGATCCTGGCGGCGGCGGATGCCATCCCGGAGGCGCGCGCCGTGGTGACGATCGCCGCGCCGGCCGATCCGGCGCATGTCACACATATGTTCCGCGACAGCATCGATGCCATTCGCCAATCCGGCAGGATCGAAGTCTCGCTGGGCGGACGGCCGTTTCACATCAGCCGGGAATTCCTGGACGACATTGAATCGCAGAAGCAGTCCGGACGGATCGCCAGGCTGCACAAGGCGCTTCTGGTGTTCCATTCGCCGACTGACGAGGTGGTCGGCATCGACAATGCGACGGCGATCTTCATCGCGGCCAAGCATCCCAAGAGCTTCGTGTCGCTGACCGGCGCCGACCATCTCTTAAGTCGCAAGGACGATGCGGCCTATGTCGCCAATGTCATCGCCGCCTGGGCGGAACGTTATCTCGATGCAGCGATGCCGAGCGACAATCTCGCGGCATCCGAGGGCGTCACCGTCACGGAAACCGGAGAGGGAAAATTTCAGCAGAGGATCAGCGTCGGCCGGCACTCGCTGCTGGCGGACGAGCCTGTTGCGCAGGGCGGGCTCGATTCTGGGCCAGGTCCGTATGATTTCCTGCTAGCAGGCATCGGCGCCTGCACGTCGATGACGGTGCGGCTCTATGCGGACCACAAGGGCCTGCCGCTGCAACGCATCTCGGTGAAGCTGACGCACGAGCGCATCCACGCCGCCGATTGCGAAGACTGCGAGACCAGGGAAGGCAAGATCGATCGCATCGAACGCGTGCTGACGCTCACGGGCCCTCTCGACGCCGACCAGCGCAAGCGGCTCCTCGAGATCGCGGACAAATGCCCGGTGCACCGCACCCTGACGTCGGACATCAAGATCCGGACAACCGAAGCGGGCTGACGATCCTGCGGCGCGTGAGTTCAGGCTTCTCCGAATACGCGGCGGAAAATCGTGTCCACATGCTTGAAGTGGTAGTCGAGATTGAAATTCTCGGCGATCTCGGCCGGGCTCATCCTGGCGGTCACGCGCGGGTCGGCCTGAAGGAAGGCGAGGAAGTCGCCTTCGCCGCGCCAGACCTTCATCGCGTTGTCCTGCACGATGCGGTAGGCCTCTTCGCGCGAGACGCCCTTGTTGGTCAGCGCGATCAGCACGCGCTGCGAATGCACGAGGCCCCCGAGGCGATCGAGATTCTTCCCCATATTCTCAGGGTACACGACCAGCTTGTCGATGATGCCGGCGAGGCGGTTGAGCGCGAAGTCGAGCGTCACCGTTGCATCGGGGCCGATCATGCGCTCGACAGAGGAATGCGAAATGTCGCGCTCGTGCCAGAGCGCCACGTTTTCCATCGCCGGCAACGCATAGGCGCGCACCATGCGCGCAAGCCCGGTGATGTTCTCCGACAGCACCGGGTTGCGCTTGTGCGGCATGGCCGAGGAGCCTTTCTGCCCTTGCGAGAAAAACTCCTCCGCCTCGAGCACCTCGGTGCGCTGCAGATGCCGGATTTCGGTGGCGAGCCGCTCGATCGAGGAGGCGACAACGCCGAGCGTTGCGAAATACATCGCATGGCGGTCGCGCGGGATGACCTGGGTGGACACCGGCTCGACCGTCAGCCCCATGGCTTTCGCGACATGCTGCTCGATGCGCGGATCGATCTGCGCGAAGGTGCCGACGGCGCCCGAGATCGCGCAGGTCGCAATCTCCTTGCGCGCGGCAATCAGGCGCTCCTTCGCGCGATCGAATTCGGCATAGGCCTGCGCGAGCTTGAGCCCGAATGTGGTCGGCTCGGCATGGATGCCGTGCGAGCGGCCGATGGTCGGCGTGAACTTGTGCTCGAATGCGCGGCGCTTGAGCGCTGCGAGAAGCTTGTCGGTATCGGCGATCAGGATGTCGGTCGCGCGCGCGAGCTGCACCGAGAGGCAGGTGTCGAGCACGTCGGATGAGGTCATGCCCTGATGCACGAAGCGCGCCTCGGGGCCGACGATTTCGGCGAGGTGGGTCAGGAACGCGATGACGTCGTGCTTCACTTCGGCTTCGATCGCGTCGATCCGGGCCACATCGAAGGTGGCGGCGCTGCCTTTTTCGCGGATCGTCCTTGCCGCGTCCTTCGGGATCAGCCCGAGCTCGGCCATGGCGTCGGCGGCATGCGATTCGATCTCGAACCAGATGCGGAATTTCTGTTCGGGCGACCAGATGGCCGCCATCTCGGCGCGGGTGTAGCGGGGGATCATCGGCGGCTCTCGATCGGCAGCTTGCAGCGGAGCCGTCGCCTAACACAGGGGCGGGCGGCGGCAAACCCTGTCCGCGCGATCAGCGGGTTTTGCCCCTCCGAGCGTCAATAGAGCCCGTAGGTTTCCCACTTATCTTCCGGAATCGGGTTTCCGATCTTGTAGGAGAAGGACGACACGGCGGTGTGGTCGGCCGTCGCCCTGCAGGTGAAGGAATACTGGTACCACTTGCCCCTGCTGCGGAACGCGCCGCCGGTGCCGGTCACGGTGTCGCCTTTGAGGACCGGCGCGGACAGTGCGTAGATGATCGCGCGGTCGGGGCGGTGCGGGTTGTTGTCCTTGTGAACGCGCGCCATGGTCTCCATGGCGCAGACCTGCTCCAGCCGCGTCGTAGGATCGAGCGTTTCGAGCTTCTTCTGGGCGCCGCTGCTCTCAGCGCCACTCGGCAATGTGAAGAGGGCAGCGAGATAGGCTGCCACGAGTATCCGCTTCATGAAGATAGTTTGGACCTATTCCAGATCAGACGATGATTCGGAGCGAGCGGATCATACCGTGCCTGGCTGGCCGTTTCGCGCCGCCTGCAGGTGCCTTGCGGCCTCCTGTGGATCGGCGAGATCGCGGAATGCCAGCTTGCCGGTATAGTCGACGTCGCGATGCCGCGTCGGCATGCCCGACGCGAAATACAGATGCCCTCCCTTCTTGCCGGCGGTCAGGATCTCGAAGTCTGCATCCATGCGCTCGAAGGGGCAACTCAGAAAATCCGGCCATATCCCCTTGCGTGCGATCAGCGCGCGCTTGTTGGTGATCGCATAGATCGTAGAGCGGGCATCGATCGCCATGATGATCGGCGCCGCCACCATGGCGATGCCGACCATCGCGAGCGGCAGGGCGATCGCGGCGGACGCGCGGCCGGCGAAATAAAGGCTAAGGGTCCCGGCGCACCACGGGATGCCGATCCACCAGAGGAACAGCTTGTTGCGCAATGTGACGATGGTGTCCGGCCGGACCGCGTAGAGGACGCGCTCGCCGGGCTGCAACGTGTCGGCAAGCTCAGTCAGGGCATGGGCCGGTGCGATCACGTCGCTTCGCCGCGCGCCAGCGCGCCAGCGTGACGGATCGCCGCGATGTTGCTCTGGTAGGCCGCCGCGCCGCCCTTGAAGATCGCGGAGCCGGCGACCAGCACATTGGCCCCGGCGGCGGCCACTTGCGGAGCCGTGTCCGGCGTGATCCCGCCATCGACCTCGATGTCGATCGGCCGTGCGCCGATCATCGCGCGAATGCGCGCGATCTTTTCCACCGCGGCCGGAATGAAGGCCTGCCCGCCGAAGCCGGGATTGACCGACATCACGAGCACCAGATCGACCAGATCGAGAACGTGCTCGATGGTGTTTTCCGGCGTGCCCGGATTCATCGTCACGCCCGCCTTCTTGCCGAGATTGCGGATGGTTTGCAGCGAGCGGTGCAGATGGGGACCGGCTTCCACATGCACGGTGATGATGTCGGAACCGGCCTTGGCGAAGGCCTCCAGATGCGGATCGGCCGGCGCGATCATCAGATGCACGTCGAAGATCTTCTTCGAAAAGGGCCGCATCGCCTTCACCGCATCCGGACCGAAGGTGATGTTGGGCACGAAATGTCCGTCCATGACGTCGAGATGAATCCAGTCGGCGCCGGCCGCATCGACCGCACGCACTTCCTCGCCGAGCTTGGCGAAGTCGGATGCAAGGATGGACGGCGCTATCAGCAATGGTCTCGACATGGCGGTCTCGGTCATGGGTCGGGGGTCGGTCTAACACCGCTGTCGCCCGCGGGCAAAAGGCCGGGCCCGACCCAGCGGTGCACCAACGGCCGCAACAGGTGCGGCAGCGTGTAGATCGGGAACTGGGCGACGGCAAAATACAGCCAGGTCAGTTCCGGCACCGCCCCGCCGGCGGCGGCGACCATCAGCCCCATATTGCGGCTGCCCACGGCGAGCCCGAGCGCCAGCGCCGCCGAACGTCCGGCCCGGTGGAAAATCAGGCAGGTGGTGACGATCAGGATTGCGGAGAGGGCGAAGGCAAACACGGTCAGCGTTGCAACGAGGAGCGGCTCCGTCAGGATGCGCCAGCCGACGCCGTCCATCAGCCCGATCGCGAAGACGAAGAGTGCGACAACCGAAAGCCCGTCGATCGGACCGCTGTGACGCGCCACGAAGGCGCTGCCCTTAAGCCAGCGGATCGCGAAGGCGCCGAGGGCCGTGGCGCCAAGCATCGCGAGCAGCTTCGCGCCAAGCGACAGCGGGGAAATCTCGAGCGTCGGGCCGATGAAGAATGTCGCGAGCATCGGCACCGTGAGTGGCGTTGCCGCGGTCGCGATGATCAGCGTTGCGAGGGACAGTGCGGCGTCGAGGCCAAGGAGAGCGGCGAGCGCCGGCGAGCCGATGACCGGCGGAGCGACCGCTTGCAGGACCAGCGCAAGGAAGATCGCCTGCGAGACCTGCGGCAGACCGAGCGCAATGGCGCTGCCGCACAGGATCATGGGAACCCCCAAAAGCGTCCACAGGCTCGCGGCAATGATGAGGCCGGGGCGCCGGAAATGCCGGAACAGCATGCCGGGATCGACGCGCAGGAAGGCGAGCAGGAGCAACACCAGCAGCGCCTCGACAAAGACATTCTTCAGCACCGCCGCGAGCGGTGGCAATGCGATTCCGACAAAGACCGAGAGGGCCAGCGCGCGCGTCCCTTGCCGCCCCAGCCATGCTAACGCGGCAAGAACTGCGTCAAAAAAGAGCATTGCGCCTGATACTGCACGGCGCTCGCGTAATCCATATTTCTATGGCAATGACACCGCCGAAATCGCCCGGCCGCATGACCGGCCGCTGAAGCCTGGGGACATCATGGCCCGCACCGATGCTGTTGTTCTGGGCGCCGGAATGGTCGGAGTGGCCGCAGCCGTCCATCTGGCGAGGCGTGGGCTCGCCGTGGCGCTGGTCGACCGCCGCGGGCCGGGTGAGGAAACCTCCTACGGCAATGCCGGCATCATCGAGGGCAATACCTATTTCCCGTATCCGTTTCCGCTGAAGCCGTCGGCTTTGCTCAAGATCATCTTCAAGCAGGCGCCCGAAGCAAATTACCATCTGTCCTATCTGCCGCGTCTTGCGCCGTGGCTGTTCGCCTATCTGCGGCATTCGCGCGGCGAAGCCATGTTCGAATTCGCCGAGAAAATGCGCCCGCTCTTTGCGGCATCGATCGCCGAGCACGAAATGCTGATGCGGGATTCCGGTTCGGAGCGCTATCTGCGCACCAATGGCTGGCTGAAGGTCTACCGCACGACGCGCGCGTTCAATGACGCGCAGCCCGATCTCGATGCCATCGCGGCGGCGGGACTTGCATTCGAACCGCTCGATCTCAACGGATCGCTTGCGCTGGAGCCCGGCCTGTCGCCGGTGTTCGAGCGCGGCATCTTCTGGCCGCAGGCGGCGAGCGTGAGCAATCCGCTTGCGGTGACCCGCGCCTATGTCGAACTCTTCCGCTCGCTGGGTGGCGTCACATTGACCGGCGATGCGCGTTCGCTGCACCGCGCCGACGGGCGTTGGCGGGTCGATACATCGGAAGGGCCGGTCGATGCGACCGCCGCCGTGGTTGCGCTCGGCCCGTGGGCGACCGAAGTGCTCGATCCGCTCGGCCTCAAATTGCCGCTCGAGGTGAAGCGCGGCTATCACCGGCATTTCCGTCCGCTGGGCAATCGCGGGCTGAACCGCCCGGTGCTCGATGCCGAAGTCGGTTACGCCGTGGTTCCGATGGAGCAGGGCCTGCGCCTGACGACCGGAGCCGAATTTGCGCGCCGCGATGCACCGCCGACGCCGGTTCAGTTCGGCCGCCTGATGAACAAGGCGCAGATGCTGTTTCCGCTCGGCGACCCGGTCGAAGCCGAGCCCTGGATGGGACGGCGCCCGTGCTTCCCGGATTCGATGCCGGTGATCGGCCCTGCGCCCGGCCATGACGGACTCTGGCTCGACTTCGGCCATGCGCATTGGGGCCTGACGCTGGGCCCGGTCACCGGGCGTCTCCTTGCCGAGATGATGACCGGCGAGACGCCGTTCACCGATCCGACGCCGTATCGCGCCGAGCGCTTCCTCGCCTAGTGCCGTGTTGCCGGCGCCGGCGGCGCAAGCTCGTGGAACTGAAAGCGGCCGCGGATTGCAATGCTGAAGAAGGCCGCGCGCGAGGGCGACGCCATGAACGCGTCGTAAAGCGATTGCGGCACGTCGCTATAGGCGAAACGTCGCCCGGAGCTGAAGGTGATCTGCATTTCCTTGCGCTCCGGGATATAGACGGCGTCCCTGATGCCGACCGGCTCGGTCTTCTGTCCTCGCAGGAAGCCGGGCAGTGCAGGGCGCGTTTTCGCTGTCATGACCATCTTACCCGCAATCATCTTGCAGCGTGCCCAACCGCAGCGATAGCGGCCCGTTCACTGCAACTTCGGGGATGGTTTATGTCTCGGATTTTACGCGTACTTGTCGCGCCGGAACTTGTCGCGCCATGACGGAAGGGCGCCCGGAAATGGCAGGGCGGTCGCCTCGTAAACGCCGCGGGCAATCGCGCGCGCAAGAACATTCGCGGCTGTCGCGCCAAGGTCGGTGAGGGCAAAGTGAGGATCGGGCAGCGGCTTTAGTCCGGTCGCGGCGGCGAACACGATGTCGCCGTCGAGCGGCGTGTGGACCGGGTAGATCGCGCGCGCACAGCCGGTCTGCGCCATCACCGCGATCCGGTGGCATTGCGCCTTGGTGAGGATCGCGTCGGTTGCGACCAGCGCGATCGTCGTCGACTCCCGCGGGCCGCCCTTGGTGTGCACCTCCAGCGCCTCGGGCCCGATCGCCTGCGGCCAGCCGAGCCCGCCGAACTCGCCGTTCTGCTCGAAGGGCGCTGCCCAGAAATGCGGCCCGTCGCCGATGGTCACGCGGCCGACCGCGTTGACGATCACAATTGCGCCGACCGTGATGCCGCCGGTGGTCGTTGCCGAGGCCGAGCCGATGCCGCCTTTCAGGCCCGCGGTCGTCGCGCCAAGGCCGCCGCCCGCGCTGCCCAGCGCGAAGTCCAATCCTGCCGCATCGGCCGCGAGATAGCCGAGGTCGCGATAGGGCGAGTAGCGGCCCCATTGCTTGTCGCCGCCTGCAAGCAGGTCGAACACGATGGCGCCCGGCACGATCGGGACCCGCGCGGTCCCGACCGCATAGCCGCGGCCGCGTTCATGCAGCCAGGCTTGCGCGCCCGACGTCGCATCGAGGCCGAAGGCCGAGCCGCCCGACAGCATGATCGCGTCGACGCGCTCCACGGTCGAATGCGCGGCGAGCAGCTCGGTCTCGCGTGAACCGGGTCCGCCGCCGCGCAGATCCACGGAGGCGACGGCCGGCCGGTCGAAGACGATCGCGGTCGAGCCGGAGCCGAGCTTTGCGTCCTCGGCATGTCCGACCTTCAGCCCTTCGACATCGGTGATCAGGTTGCGCACGCTGTCTCCGCCAATGATCCTCGGGCCTGCCCGCGGGACCAATTTCTTCGAAAGGATGGATCGCCCGGTCAAGCCCGGCGATGACCCGACAATGGCAAATCCATCGTCCCCGGTCACATCCCGGCGAGGCGGCGGCCGGGATGCTTGCACGCGGGCGCAGCGCCATGCACAACCGCTTCCATGCCGGACGTGTCCATTCTTGCCGCGTTGTTTGCAGGGCTGATCAGCTTTCTTTCGCCCTGCGTATTGCCGCTGGTTCCGCCCTACCTCGTCTATCTCGCGGGAGCCTCGCTGGAGCGCCTTGCCGATGCCGAGCCGGAACCGCAGGTTCGGCGCGAAACCGTGGTTGCCGCGTGTCTGTTCGTGGCCGGGTTTTCCACCGTCTTCATCGCGCTCGGAGCGAGCGCCACCCTGATCGGCAGCGTGCTGCGCGCCTATTCGGATGTGCTCGCCACAATCGCGGGTGTCGTGATCATCGTCATGGGCCTGCATTTCCTCGGTCTCACGCGGCTCGATTTCCTGCTGCGCGAGAAACGGCTCGGCATGGCCAAGCCGGTCGGCTTGTGGGGCGCCTATGTGATGGGCCTCGCCTTCGCGTTCGGCTGGACACCATGCATCGGCCCGATCCTCGCCGCGATCCTCGCGGTCGCGGCCTCCGAAGGCACCGTGGCGAAAGGAGCGGGACTGCTTGCCGTCTATTCGCTGGGGCTCGGGATCCCGTTCGTGCTCGCGGCTTTCGCAGCCGAGCCGTTTGCAGCGTTCCTGTCGCGGTTTCGCGCTCACATGCAGAAGGTCGAAATGGCGATGGGCGGGCTCCTCGTGCTGACCGGGATCATGTTTCTCACCGGCACCATCACGACCATGAGCTTCTGGCTGCTGGAAGCCTTTCCGGCGCTCGGCCGCATCGGTTGAACGCGCCGAGCGGTGAGAGGCCGAACCGTCTGCGCGACGACCCGAACCTCTCGTCTTATGCCGCCAGCGCCGAAGCGCGACCTTCCTGCCGGCCTGCTGGAAGGCTCCGCTGACCCTTTACATCGCGTGCGCGTTCCCGACACCGCGCGGCTGCGGCGCAAGCCGGCTCAACCTCGCGCTTGCGCCGCGTTGCATCGCCTAGCGGTGGTGATGGTGGCGATGCCAGCCATGATGACGGTGCCAGTGATGGCCACGCCAGTGATGGTGGTGGTGACGGTGCCAATGACGATGGCGCCAGCCATGATGATGATGACGGTGGCCGACCTGCGTCACCAGCGAGGGAGCGCCTTCCGTCGCGCCCTGTGCAAGCGGAACCGCGTTTGCTTGAGTCGCTCCGGCCGTGAGCGCCAGTGCAAACAGGATGGGGATTGCTTTGAGCATTTTGTTTTTCTCCACATGTCTTCACGTTTCTGCGGCTGAAGCGAATGTTTCAGTCCGACGTGACACACGAGAGAGCATCGCGGACTCTGTGACATTGTTTGGACAAACCAAACGAACGCGCGATCGCTTGCGCGTGCACGTGTCTGAACGCGTGTAAATCGAGGACGATGCATTTCCTGCGAATTCAACGCGTCGGGAAAAAATCGTCACACGTGCGACGCACGAAAGCTGACTGCACATACAGACAAGCGCGCGCGATGCGTCAACACGTCACGCGTTTTGTTAAAGAACTGCAATGATCGAAGCGGGGCGGCGCGTTCGCCGCTGCAGCCGAAAGCCGATGAGTTCAGCTCACGACTATCGTCAGTTTCTTCGCCGCGCGGGTGATGCCGGTATAGAGCCAGCGCGCCCGGCTGTCGGGGAAGGCGAAGCTCTCGTCGAACAGCACGACGTCGTCCCATTGCGAGCCTTGCGACTTGTGCACGGTGAGGACGTAGCCGTAGTCGAATTCGTCGTATTTCTTGCGCTGGGTCCAGTCGTAATCCTCGATCCCGCCGAGAAAGCATTCGCGCCGCACCGAGACCTTGACGCCCTTCACGCCGAGCGCTGCGCCCGAAACATCGGCTTCCGGGGTAATGCGCATCGTGATGATGCTGCCGGATTTGCCCGCGGCCCGTTCCTTCACGGTCCAGAGACCGCCGTTGAAGAGGGCTTTCTTGCGGTTGTTGCGCAGGCACACGAGCTTGTCGCCGGCAACGGGAAGCCCTTCCTCGCGGCCGAGCCGCTCCCGCAGCCTCGTATTGTAGGCGCGCCGGGTGGTGTTGCGCCCGACCAGGATCTGGTCGGTTTCGATGACCCGGTCGGGATCGAAATCGCTGCGCCGCACGACCTCGCTGTCGCCGTAGCGGCCGGGTTCGAGCCGTTCGCCCTCGCGCACCGCCATTGAGAGCCGGACGATCGGATCGTCCTGCGCCTGGCGATGCACTTCGGTGAGCATCGCGTCCGGTTCGGCCTCGGTGAAGAAGCCGGCGCCCTGGATCGGCGGAAGCTGCGCCGGATCGCCGAGCACCAGCACCGGAATGCCGAAGGAGAGGAGATCTCGGCCAAGCTCGGCATCGACCATGGAGCATTCGTCGATGACGATCAGCTTGGCCTTGGAAGCGGGCGCCTCGTCCCACAATTCGAAGCTCGGGGTTTCGTCGCCGCTCTCGCGGGTCTTGTAGATCAGCGAATGGATGGTCGAGGCGCCGCCGCAGCCCTTGGCCCGCATGACGAGGGCGGCCTTCCCGGTGAAGGCGGCGTAGGACACCTTGCCGTCGACGCTTTCGGCGAGATGGCGCGCGAGTGTGGTCTTGCCGGTGCCGGCATAGCCGAACAGGCGAAAGACCTGCGGTGTGCCGCGGCTGCCGGGCTTGGCCTTCAGCCACGCGGAGACGGCCTTGAGCGCGGCATCCTGCTGCGGGGAGAAATCGGGCATGGGGGAGGGGTGTAGAGTGATTTGCGCCTGGAATGAAGCGCGCAGGTGCTCATGCGCGATCCGCATCCCGCAAAGCGGGCTACCGGATTCCGTTACGCGCTGGGTCTCCCCGCTTCGCGGGGGCGAACGGGAAAGAAAAAGCCCGCGCTTTTGGCGCGGGCCGCTTGCTTCTTTTCGGATGGGGGCGGCTCATCCAAGAGCGGCATGGCCACGCCCGTGCGGGCTCAATCCTCGAAATAGCTGATCTTGCCGTCCGGACCCTTTTTCCACGTGTACAGCACGTAACGGTCCTTCTTCTTGCCGTCGACCAGATAGCCGTCGTTGGAGACGTCGCCCTTCTTGTCGAAGGAGAGCGAGCCCAGCACGGTCTTGAACGGCTTGCCGGAGGAGATCACCGCCGCGACCTTCTTGGGATCGAGGGACTTCGCCTGTTCGGCCGCTTCCTTGATGATCTGCAGGGCGGCGTAGCTGTAGAGCGTATAGGCCTGCGGCTCGAAGCCCTTTTTGCGGAAGACCTCGACGATCTGCTTGTTTTCCGGATTGGTGCGCGGATCGGGCGAGAAGGTCATCAGCGTGCCTTCGGCGCCGGGACCGGCAATGGTGGCGAATTCGTCGTCGGTGATGCCGTCGCCGCCCATCAGCGGTGCCTTCACGCCCTGGTCGCGCATCTGGCGCACGATCAGGCCGCCGGTGTCATGCAGGCCGCCCCAATAGACGAGATCGACGTTGGCCGCCTTGAGCTTGGAGACGAGCGCGGTGAAGTCCTTGTCGTCCTTGTTGATGCCTTCGTAGAGGACTTCCTTCACGCCGCCCTTGTTCATGGCCTTCTTGGTCTCGTCCGCGAGACCCTGACCATAGGTGGTCTTGTCGTGCACGACGGCGACGCGCTTGCCCTTGAACTTCTGCGCGATGATGTTGCCGGCGACGCCGCCTTGCTGATCGTCTCGGCCGCAGACGCGGAACATGTTCCACATCTTGCGCTCGGTGATCTTCGGGTTGGTGGCGGCGGGCGTGATCACGAGGATGCCGTTCTCCTGATAGACTTCGGAGGCGGGCATCGTGACGCCGGAGTTGAAGTGTCCGATCACGAACTTCACGCCGTCGGCCACGAACTTGTTGGCGACCGAGACACCTTCCTTCGGGTCGCCGCGGTCGTCGCCGACGAACAACTGGATCTTCTGGCCGTTGATGCCGCCGGCGGCGTTGATATCCGCCACAGCCTGCTCGACGCCGTTCTTGAGCTGCGCGCCGAACGCGGCGCTGCCGCCGGTCAGCGGCCCGGCGACGCCGATCTTGATCTGTGCCTGAGCCGAATTCGAGATTGGGCCCGACAGCGCAACGGCGAGACCAGCTGCGGCGCCGAGCGCGGTAATCCGTTTCATTTCGAAACTCCCTGGTGAAAGACGACTAGCCAAGCCAAGGCGGGTTGGTGTCAGCCGGAATCGCCGGCCCGCCGGATGCCGGATTTAACGACAAAGCGGAACAAAGGTCAGCCGGATTTCGGGGCTGCGGCGTTTGGCGCGGGCCTTTTTTTTGCCCAGTTGATCAACCCGGCGCGCCGGTAGAGCCATCCATATTGCTCGGCCATCTGGGCGGCGCGGGTGGCGCGATAGCCCCACAGTCCGAACAGCACGCAGAATGCGGCATCGACCAGGTAGTAGTGCAGGGAGAGGAGGTGTCCGCCGAACAGCGCCATGTGGAAAAAGCGCACCGCGCCTCCCAAAACGAACATATAAACGAAGACCTGCCACCACGGCCGCCAGGTCAATGCGATCGCCCGGCCGGAAAGGAACGCCGCGCCGCCGCCAAGGATGATCGTGACGAGGACGAAGACGAGGAACGAATCCTCTTCGTAGAAGAGATGACCGATCGTGTTCAGCATCATCCGGCCTCCCGGCGGCCGCCCTCGAGATAGGCAGCGCGGATTTCCGGCCGCTGCAGCAGGTCGCGGCCGGTGCCCGACATGGTGATCGCGCCATTGACCATCACGTAACCGCGGTGGGCGAGGCGCAAGGCGTGGAAGGCATTCTGCTCGACGAGGAGCACGGTCAGTCCGGTCCGTTTGTTCAGATCGGCGATGATATCGAAAATCTGCTTCACGATCAGCGGCGCAAGTCCGAGCGAGGGCTCGTCGAGAAGAAGCAGCCGCGGCCGCGACATCAAAGCGCGCGCAATGGCGAGCATCTGCTGCTCGCCGCCGGACAGCGTGCCGCCGCGCTGGTTGATGCGCTCCTTGATCCGCGGGAACAGCGTGAAGACGCGCTGCAGATCTTCTTCGAAATGCTTGCTGCCGATCACGGCCGCGCCCATCTGCAGGTTTTCCATCACCGTCATGCGCGAGAAGATGCGCCGGCCCTCGGGCGACTGCGCGATGTCGAGGCGCGCGATCTCATGCGTCGGCAGATGCGTGATGTCGCGGCCCTCGAAAATGATCTGGCCGGAGGCGGCGCGCGGATTGCCGAAGATGGTCATCATCAGCGTCGACTTGCCCGCGCCATTGGCGCCGATCAGAGTCACGATCTCGCCGGGATGAACCTCAAGGTCGACCTCGCGAAGCGCGACGATGTTGCCGTACATCGTGGTGACGCCACGCACGGCGAGGAGGGGAGTGGGGGAGCTGGGATTTGTCATGACGCGCTGCCCTCTTCACCTTTCGCTGAAAGGGGAGGGTCGGCGCGCAAAGCGCGACGGGGAGCCGGTTGCGACATTTGACCGGTAGTCACGGCAGCAACCTCCGCTCGTCCCCGCGAAATCGTGGACCCGGAGCCGCAAGACAGGTCGCAACCTGAGCACCAGACCGGGTTCCCGCTTGCGCGGAAACGAACGGCACATGCGGCTCGGCAACAGCAATCACAGCCCGACCTCCGATGCGACCGCTTCCATTTCCTCCTGCTCGACGCCGAGATAGGCGGCGATGACATTCGGATCGTTCTTCACCTCCTCGCAGGTGCCGTCGGAAATCTTCTCGCCGTAATCCAGAACGACCACGTGGTCGGAAATCTGCATCACCACCGACATGTCGTGTTCGATCAGCAGCACCGCGGTCTTGTGGCGGTCGCGGATCGAGATCAGGAGCTCTGCCAATTCGGCGCTCTCGCGTGGATTGAGCCCGGCGGCCGGCTCGTCGAGGCACAGCAGCACGGGATCGGTACACATCGCGCGCGCGATTTCGAGGCGGCGCTGATCGCCATAGGGCAGGTCGCCGGCCGGATCGTCCGCGCGATCGATCAGGTTGATGGTTTCGAGCCAATGCGCCGCGCGTTCGGTCGCCTCGCGCTCGGCCTTGCGGAACACGTTGAGTCCGAGAATGCCGAGGATCGTATAACCGGACGCCAGCATCAGCGGATTGTGTTGCGCGACGAGAAGGTTTTCCAGAACCGTCATGCCGCGGAACAGCCGGATATTCTGAAAGGTGCGGGCAACCCGCGCCTGCCGCGCCACCGCATGGTCGGGCATGCGCTCGAGCAGGAACAATCCGCCATTGCGGCGTACCCGGCTTTGCACGGCGCTGGCGGTGAGCGCGTCGACCTTGTCCCAGATCGCCGGATCGCCGTATTGCAGCGCGATCCGGCCTTCGGTCGGCTGGTAGAAGCCGGTGATGCAGTTGAAGACCGTGGTCTTGCCGGCGCCGTTAGGGCCGATCAGCGCGGTGATCTCGCCGTGACGGGCGTTGAACGACAGGTCATGCACAGCGACCAGCCCGCCGAAGCGCATCGTCAGATGCTCGACGCGGAGCACATCGTGACGCGCGCTCATCCGCGTCCTTCCTTCACGAATTTGGCGGCGATGGTCTTCTTCTCGTGCAGGAAGGCGGTCGGATCGCGCGTCGAGACGAGACCGCGCGGCTTCCAGATCATGATCAGCACCATGGCGCCGCCGAACAGCAGCATGCGATATTGCGTCGGATCGAACTGGTTGCCGAAGACGGCTTTCAGGAAATCGAGTTCGCGCAGATATTCGGTGCCGCCGATCATCAGCACCGCGGCGATGGCGACGCCGCCCATCGAGCCCATGCCGCCAAGGACGACGATGGCGACGATCATCGCCGATTCCATGAAGGTGAAGCTTTCCGGCGAGATGAAGCCCTGGCGCGCGGCGAAGAATGCGCCGGCAAAGCCGCCGAACATCGCGCCGATGGCGAAGGCCGAGAGCTTGGTCTTCGTGGTGTCGATGCCGAGCGCCCTGCAGGCGATCTCGTCCTCGCGGAGCGCTTCCCAGGCGCGGCCGATCGGCAGCCGCCGCAGCCGCAGCGTCATCCATGCGGTGAGCAGCGCCAGGGCCAGGATCACGTAATAGAGAAAGATGGTGCGGTAGATCGGCGAGAATTCGAGTCCGAACACCGCCGCGAACCCCTCGTCACTGGCGTTGAACGGAATCCCGAAAAAGGTTGGGCGGGGAATGCCGGAGATGCCGGCATAGCCGCCGGTGAGGTCCACCCAGTTGATCAGGACGAGACGGATGATTTCGCCGAAGGCGAGGGTGACGATGGCGAGATAATCGCCGCGCAGCCGCAGCACCGGAAAACCGAGCAGGATGCCCCAGAAGGCGGCGAGGATTCCGGCGAGCGGCAGCAAGAGCCAGAACGAGAAGCCGAAGGTCTTGGCGAGCAGCGCGTAGGAATAGGCGCCGACCGCATAGAAGGCGACATAGCCGAGATCGAGCAGTCCGGCGAGGCCGACGACAATGTTCAGCCCCCAGCCCAGCATGATGTAGATCATGATCTGGATGCCGAAATTGTCGATCCATTTGACCGCGCCCTGCATGCCGCCGATCGCGATCACGATCACCGGAAACAGCAGCGCGAAGCCAAGCGCGAAGGGCGTGATGAATTTCGCGATCTTCGCGCGGGTTTCGGCCCAGCGCAGGCTGGCGGCGTCCTGACGCGTCGCGGCACGCCGCGCCGCGAGCGGCACCACGATCAGCGAGCGGATCAGGCTGATGGCGACGATGCAGGCGACCATCACCGCAAGCAGCATCGGTCGGGGATGGAGAACGAGTTCGTTGCGGATATTGACGGTGGCCTGGAGCCCGATCAGGGGCAGCAGGACGCCGAAAGCAACGAGGCCGGCAATGACCGCATCGCGGATCGCGCGCGGGACGTCGACGCGCGCTTGCACGGGCTCTGCCATGTCAGACCTTTTCGACCTCTGGCCGGCCGAGCAAGCCTTGCGGCAGGAAGATCAGGACGATCGCGAGGATCGAGAAGGCGGCGACGTCCTTGTAGTCGATCGAGAAATAGGCCGACCAGAAGGTTTCGATCAGTCCGATCAGCAATCCGCCGATCACGGCGCCGGGCAGGGAGCCGATGCCGCCCAGCACGGCGGCGGTGAAGGCCTTGATGCCGGGCACGAAGCCGTCCGCGAAGCTCACCACGCCATAATACATCAGGTACATCGTGCCGGCGACGGCGGCGAGCGCTGCGCCGATCACGAAGGTGATGGAAATGGTGCGGTCGACATCGACGCCGAGCAAAGCCGCCATTTTCGGATCCTGCTCGGTGGCGCGCTGCGCGCGGCCGAGCGGGGTCTTGGCGACGAGATACCAGAAGGCGGCGAGGAGGAGGGCGGTGACGCCCCAGATGATCAGCTGCCGGTATGACAGCGTCACGGTGTAATTGCCGCGATCCATCAGCACGAAGACCTCGGTGACCATCGGCGGGATCGACTTGTTGCGCGGGCCCTGCGCGACCTGCACGAAATTGGCGAGGAAGATCGACATGCCGATCGCCGAGATCAGCGGCGCGAGGCGGAACGAGCCGCGCAGGGGACGGTAGGCGACGCGTTCGATCGCCCAGCTCAGGAGCGAGGTGATGAGCATGCCGACGACCAGCACGATCAGAAGGGTGAGAAAGATCGAGGAGATGCCGAGCACAGTCGACAGCACGAGGATGGTGATGAGGGCGACGAAAGCCGACACCATGAACACGTCGCCATGGGCGAAGTTCACCATGCCGATGATCCCGAACACCATGGTGTAGCCGATCGCGATCAGACCGTAGATCGATCCGAGCGTGATGCCGTTGATGAGCTGCTGAAGAAAAACTTCCATGTCGACGCGCCCTTCCCCCCGGATTGTCGCACGTACCGGCCCGCCGATCGGATGCAAATTTTGCGCCCGAGTGACAAGCGACTCTTAGCAGCGAGGGTGCAAGGCGGCAACGCGACGCGCATTCGCAGCCGTGGATGCGATCCGTGCGCCCCGGGCGCCGCGGCCGGCTGCCTCCGCATTGTGGCCAAAACGCATGGAAGGCAGGCGGTTCGCGTCAAAGCTTCGTGTGCAGGGAACAGGGAACGCCGGGGATCAGGGAAGCGTTCATTGGACGGGCAGGGGTCAAACAGGAGCCTGTTATGAAAGAACACAATCAAGGCCAGCAGCAGCAGAACAACCCGAATCAGGGTGGTCAGCACGGCGGCGGGCAGCAAGGCGGACAGCGTTCGGGCCAGCAGAGCCAGAATCCGGGACAGGGCGGCCAGCAGGGTGGCCAGCAGAAGCCGGGACAGCAGCAGAACCGCTAGTTCGCGCTGCAACGCACAACGCAAATTCTGCACCGAGGCCCCACCGCAAGGTGGGGCTTTCGTTTGTGGACCGGTTGGCGGGCGAATCGAACGGGGCTAGTCTGAAGCGATGAGCGCCGGGCTCCCCCTGTTCCATCTTTATGGCGATCCGCCTGATGATCAGGCGTTCGATTTCATGCATGTCGAGACCATTGCGTCTCGCTCCTCGCTGCATGACTGGCTGATCCGCGCGCATCGTCATCGCAACCTGTTCCAGATCCTCGTGGTCGAGCGCGGCGGCGGCGAGATGACGTTCGAAGCTTCGATCCGGCCTTTCGAGGCGCCATGCGCGATCATCGTCGCACCGAATGTCGCGCATGGCTTCCGCTTCGACGCCAATGTGACGGACGGGTATGTCATCAGCTTCAGCGAGGATGTGGCGTCGGTGCTTGGCCAGAAATCCGGCGACACCATCAGCCGGCTGAAGGCGCTCGCGGCCGAGCCGATCTTCACGCTCAATCCCGCGCGCGGCAGCCGGCTGGAAACGCTGTGCGAAGATCTGCACCAGGAGATGCTGCTCGCGCGCGACAATTACCGGTTGGCGATGCGCGCGCTGCTGGCGCTGATCGCGATCGAGGTCGGCCGGCAATCGGCAAGCCGGGCGCGCACCGGCGCGGTGACCCTCGCCCCGGCGGACACAACAGTCGATACGCTGCAGCGTCTCGTCGAGGATAATTTCCGCAAAGAACGCCAGATCGGCTTTTACGCCTCCGCGCTCGCCATGACCGCCGACCGGCTCAACGATCACGTCAAACGCGCCGCAGGGGTGACAGCCGGCCACCTGATCCGCCAGCGCGTCTTGACGGAAGCGAAGCGGGAACTCGTCTTCACCGGACGTCCGATCCACGAGATCGCCTACGAGCTCGGCTTTGCCGATCCCTCGCACTTCGCCCGGTTTTTCCGCAAGCAGACCGGCATGAGCCCGCAGGATTTTCGCGCCCAGCAACTGGCGTGAAGCCCGTTGAAGCCTTCGTCCCGATTTTAAGGTAAACAAACGCTTTCGATTGAAGCGGCGTTATTAACGATCCAAGTCACCTTCCAGGAAGGAAGCCGGAACGCCGGGGGAGGTGCGGATGCGTTGGCTGCCGAAAGCCGTCCCGGTGTTGATCGCCGTCATTGCGTTCGACCTCGCGTTGGTATTCGGGTTCGAGGCGTACCGGGTGCTGACGTCGCCGGTTTACGGTCTCGAGCAGATCCCGTTCGCGCGGCTTGTGCACGGCATCGGATCGCTGTTCGGCCTGCACGGCGTTGCGATGTTCAAGGTCGCGGCATTCCTCGGCGCAATCTATCTGACGATTGCCGGTGTGTTCGCGTTGCATCTGGTGAGCAGGGTCGGCGCGTGGCGCGGCATGCGCGTGTCGCACGATCTTCTCGATGCCGGCCTGATCCTTGTTGTGATGGTGACGATGGTGGTGGCCATGCCCGCCATCATGCAGGGTGCGAGCGAAGTTCTGGTGCAGGGCAGGCTTCCGCTGTGGCTGGTCGGCCTTGCCGCGACATTGTCGATGATCGAGCGCTTTCCCGAGACTGAGGATCGCGCGCCCGGACGCGTCGAGCGCCTTTTCTCGTGGTACGCAAGGCGCGTTCGCAAGGGGCGGCCTGTGACGATCACGCCCGCGGTCCGCGGCGGAACGTCCCCGGAGCGCTGGACGCAGTTGCGCGACACGGCCGGCCTGTCGGTTGCGCCGAACCCGTTGGCGAAAGCCGAGGGGCCGTGGTTCACGCTCAACTTGCGCTAAACACTCCAACTGTCATCGCCCGCGAAAGCGGGCGATCCAGTAAACGCAACGCCTTCATCAGTTGACTGGATCCCCCGCCTTCGCGGGGCATGACAGACATGGGGGATGCGACTGCGCATCGAATAGCCACGGCGAAGGCGCGCCTCCGCCGCGCCGCGAAGTCAGGCCTTGCCGATCTCCGCGATGACGTCGCCCGCTTCCTTGAAGGCATGGTTCGCCGCCGGCACCCCGCAATAGATCGCCTGCTGCATGATGATTTCCTTGATGTCGTCCGGGGTGAAGCCGCCTTCGACCAAAGCAGCACGCACATGCATGCGGAACTCGGCCCATTTGTCGAGCGCCAGCATAGTGCCGATCACCAGTACGCGGCGCGTGCGCTCGTCGAAATGCGGCCGCGTCCACACCTCGCCCCAGGCATAGCGGGTGATGAAGTCCTGGAATTCGGAATTGAACGGCGTCTTGCCGGCATTGGCCTTGTCGACCCAGGCATTGCCGAGCACCTTGCGCCGGCGCGCCATGCCCTTCTCGTAGCGTTCTGTCTCGTCCATCGCACCGTTTCTCCGCTTGGTCATGCGCGGACTTGATCCGCGCATCCATCATTCAAAAAAGATGGATGGCCGGATCACGCGGCTTACGCCGCGGTCCGGCCATGACGGTGAACTAACCGAGGAAGCCCAGCACTTCCTTTGCATAGACCTCCGGCACCTCGACATTAGCGATATGCGCCGCATCGACCACGGCGAGCTTTGCACCGGGAATGCTGTCGCGAATGAATTCGGCCGCCGCGACATTGGTCGCCGGGTCCTTTGATCCCGCGATGATCAGCGTCGGCACCTTGATCTCTTTCAGGATTTCGCGGTGATCCATGTCGCGCACGGCGGCGCAGCAGCCGAGATAGCCTTCGACCGGGGTCGCGATCATCATCTCCTTCATGCGCGCTGTGACATCAGGATGCGCGGTCTGGAAATCCTTGGTCAGCCAGGCATTGATCACCATGTCGGCGATCGCTGCGACCGAGCCCGCCTTGCCGACCGTGTCCATGCGAGTGTGCCACATGGTCTTGTCAGGATAATGGGCGGATGTGTTGGACAGGATCAGCTTGTCGATCCGGTTGCCGGCCTTCGCGCCGAGCCACATGCCCTCCATGCCGCCCATCGACAACCCGAGCCAGTTCACCTTGTCGAGCTTCAGCGCGTCCATGATCGCGATCGCATCGCGCGCCAGCATCTCCATGGAATAGGGCCCTTCGGTGATGCCCGATCTGCCATGCCCGCGCCGATCATATCGCACCACGCGATAGTCCTTGCTGAACGCCGCCATCTGCGGGTCCCACATATGCTTGGTGGTGCCGAGCGACGACGACAGCATCAGCACCGGCGCATTGTCGGGTCCGCTCACCTCCACATCGATGGGGCAGCCATTGGCTTGGATCACGGGCATTCGGGTTTTCCTCCGGCTTTGCTGGTGTCATTGCCGGGCTTGACCCGGCAATCCATCAATCTTCGAAACGTCTCTTGTCTTGATGGATGCGCGGGTCAAGCCCGCGCATGACGGTGGCGGGAATTGCGTATCACTTCGTTGCCTTCGCCGTGGCGATCAGGCGGTCGATGAATTGCTGCGCGACGCCCTGGTAGCTCATCGGGTCGAACAATTTCGAGATTTCGCCAGGCGGGATCACGGCCGTCACTTTTGGATCGGCCGTCAGCGCGTCCTTGAGCGACTTGCGTTCGGTATGCGCGCGCTTGCTCGCTTCCTCCACGAGCTTGTGGGCATCGGCCTTGCCGATGCTCTCGGCAAGCTTGAAGGCGACCGCCTCGGCCATGATCTGTCCGCCGGTGATGTCGAGATTGGCGCGCATGCGCTCGACATCGACATTGAGGCCTTCGGCGATATCGACCACCGCGTTGAGCGCGCCGGATGTGACCAGCGCCAGCGCCGGAAAGGTCGGCCATTCCGCGGCCCAGGCGCCGGCCGCGCGTTCATGCTCCTGCACCTCAGCCGCGAGGATGGTCGCGCAAAGCTGCGGAGCGATCGCGGCGCAGGCGAGGCCGGACGCGGCGGCGACCGGATTTCTCTTGTGCGGCATCGTCGAGGACCCGCCGCGCCCTTCGCCGGCGGGCTCGAAGGCTTCGCCGACTTCGGTCTGCATCAGCAGCGCCACGTCGCGCGCGATCTTGCCGCAGGTCCCGGCGAGCATCGCCAGCGCGCTCGCGACTTCCGCAAGCCGGTCGCGGTGGGTGTGCCACGGCCCGTCCGGCAGCGGCAGGTCGAGTTCCTTGGCAAAGGCGATCGAGACCTCCAGTCCGCGATCGCCGAGCGCGGCCAGCGTGCCGGTCGCGCCGCCGAATTGCAGAACGAGAGACTCGTTGCGCACGCGCTTGAGCCGTGCTCGCGACCGCGTCAACGCGGCGGCATAGCCCGCAATCTTCAGCCCGAACGGCATCGGCAGCGCCTGCTGCAGCCAGGTGCGGCCGACCGTCGGCGTGTGGCGATGCTTCTCGGCGAGCGTCGTGAAGGCCGGGATCGCGCGGTCGAGTTCGGTGGTGAGGTCGTCGATCACCGCGCGCAATTCGAGCACGAGCGCAGTGTCGATGATGTCCTGGCTGGTCGCGCCCCAATGCACATAGCGCGCGGCTTCGGGGTCCCGCTTCGCGACCTCGGCGGTCAGCGCCTTGACCAGCGGGATCGCCAGATTGCCGGCCGACACCGCGGCGAGACTGAGTGCGCCGATATCGTAGAACCGGGCCTGGCACGCCTCGGCAATCGGCTTGGCTGCGCCCTTCGGGATGACGCCGACCGAGGCTTGGGCCGCCGCGAGGGCGGCTTCCGCCCGCAGCATCCGGTTGAGACGCGCGGTGTCCGACAGGATTTCACGCATCGCTGCGCTGGAAAAAAGCGGGCTCATCAGCGCGGAGGGCAGCAATGGGCTCGACATGAGGCGAAATCCGGCAGGCTTTGAGTGGGCGCTCACACTATGCGGCTGACGCAGGCCCGCCAAGCCACCCCTGTGTCGCGCCCGCTTGCTTCATCGGATGAAAATCGGCGATACCGCCCGCCATGTTCGATCTGACGCTCTCCTTCGACAATGGACCGGAGCCGGCGGTAACGCCGTATGTCCTCGATGAGCTGGCGCGCCGCCGGATCAAGACCACGTTTTTCGTCATCGGGCAGAAACTCGAGCAGCCCGAATGCCGGCGCCTCGCCGAACGCGCGCATGAAGAGGGCCACTGGATCGGCAATCATTCCTGGACGCATTCGGTGCCGCTCGGACAGCAGCAGGGCGACGATGTCGCCGAGCGCGAGATCGGGCGGACCCAGGAGGCGATGCAGGGGCTCATCCATCCGCATCGCTATTTCCGTCCGTTCGGCGGCGGCGGCAATCTCGACCGGCGGCTGATGTCGGACCCGGTCGTCGAATATCTGCGGCGCGGCCGCTATACATGCGTATTGTGGAATTCGATCCCCCGCGACTGGGCCGATCCGGACGGCTGGGTCGATCGCGCGATGGCGCATTGCCGTGCGCAAGCCTCGACACCGCACAACTGGACGCTGATGGTCCTGCACGACCTGCCGACCGGGGCGATGGCGCATCTGCCGCGCTTTCTTGATATGGTGGGCGAAGCGGGCGGCCGGATTCGTCAGGATTTTCCGCCCGCCTGCATGCCGATCGTCGACGGCGAAATTGAGCGTCCGATCGATGATTATGTGGCCGCAGCCTGATCGTTAGCTTTCTCAAGTGAAATGGAGTGACCGCCTATGGCGATGACAATGACCGGTGAGATTCCGCTTGAAGCCAAGCGCGAGGTGGTCTGGGCAAAGCTGAACGATCCCGAAGTGCTGAAAGCCTGCATTCCGGGATGCGAAGAGCTGAATGTCGTCGGTGAGAACGAATTCGAGGCGGTCGCGGTCAACAAGATTGGGCCGGTCAAGGCGAAGTTCAAAGGCAAGGTGCAGCTGACCGACATCGATGCCCCGAACGGCTACAAGATTTCCGGTCAGGGTGATGGCGGCATTGCCGGCTTCGCCAAGGGCGGCGCGACCGTGAGCCTCTCCGACACCGACAACGGCGGCACGCTGCTCAAATACGATGTCGAGGCGCAGATCGGCGGCAAGCTGGCGCAGCTCGGCCAGCGCCTGATCAATGGCGCGGCGAAGAAAATGGCGGACGATTTCTTTGCGCGCTTCGCCGAAGCCGTGAAGGCCGGCTGAAGCGAGGAGCAAGCCCACATGGCCGACAAGGTCGCAATCGTCACCGCTGGTGGCTCCGGGATGGGCGCCGCCGCCGCGCGCCGGCTCGCGTCCGACGGGTTCAAGGTCGCGATCCTGTCCTCGTCCGGCAAGGGCGAAGCGTTGGCCAGGGAACTCGGCGGCATCGGCATCACCGGCTCCAACCAGTCGAACGACGACATCAAGCGGCTGGTCGATGCGACCATGGACAAATGGGGCCGGGTCGATGCGCTGGTGAACAGCGCCGGCCATGGGCCGCGTGCGCCCATCCTCGAGATCACCGACGAGCAGTGGCGCACAGGGATGGATGTGTATTTCCTGAGTGCCGTGCGTCCGACGCGTCTCGTCGCGCCGATCATGGTGGCGCAGAAGGGCGGGGCGATCGTCAATATCTCGACCGCTTGGGCGTTCGAGCCGAGCGCGATGTTCCCGACCTCGGCGGTGGCCCGTGCGGGGCTCGCGGCTTACACGAAGATCTTCGCCGACACCTATGCCGCCGACAATGTGCGCATGAACAATGTGCTGCCGGGATGGATCGACAGTCTGCCGGCGACGGAGGAGCGACGGCAGGCCGTGCCGATGGCGCGCTATGGCACGGCGGAGGAGATCGCGGCGACCGTCGCGTTCCTCGTATCCGAGGGCGCGGGCTATATCACCGGCCAGAATATTCGTGTCGATGGCGGCTTGATGCGGTCGGTCTGACCGCGGTCATCGCTCGCTGCCGCGGCGACGACGTCTTGCCGACGAAGGCGTCCGATCTCGATCAGAGGCGCGAGTTCGTCTCGCGCGGCTGGCCGATATTGCGGCGCCAGACTTCCGCGAGCGAACGGCCGGCGCGCGGCGGTTCGGGACTGTAGGCTGTCACCAGCGTCGTCAGATCGGAGCCGCCCTTCAGGAGATCCGCCGCCTGTTGGAGAATCGCCCTGCGAATGTCGCGGTTCAGCGGGATCGTGACATGGGTGACGATGGAGTTCGTGACCTTGCCGGCGCTCAGATTGTAGGAGCCGGGTATCCGCGGATAGGTCAGGGTGTGGATGTTGATGCAGTTCTCGACCGGGCAGCGATACACATCGCCCCATACGGTCGCGGCGTCGAGCGTGATGATCAGCGGGTGGAACTTCGCTTCCTCGACCATCTTCTTGCCGAACATGTAGGCGCGCGCGCCTCCGGCGGAATGTCCGACAATCAGCACCGGCTCTTCGTTGCGGCTGAAAATCCCGAGATGATTGTCGATCACGACGCGCCAGCCCTGCTGACGCAAGTCGCTGGCGAGCGCTGCAAGCGGGGTCAGGATTCCAGGCTGGTATTGCGCAAGCCCGTTAAAGAGGAGCGCGGTCGGCTTGACGACGACGGATTGAGCGGCGGCAGGGGTCGCGATCAACGCCGCGGCGAGGGCGAGTGCGAATTTCATGTACGCTTTACTCGTTACGCAATACGGTTGGTTTAAGGCGAAGCCGTAAACCCAAAATTACCTACAACACGTTTGGCTAATATCGGCCTAACGCACACTCCACCCATTGATACCGGTCGTGTGCTTCGGATCGCCGATCTGGATTTTTTGGTGAAGGAATTGCGGCAGCGGCGCGGTTATGCCCAACTTTGAGGGAGGAACTAAAGTGCGCTCGCGATCCGTCCCGGACTCATTCAGCGCGTGTGTTGCACGAGCGCCGCATCCGGTCCGGCGGCCCGGACGCCCTTTTCGACCACGCGCCGCTTGACGCGGTTCCGACGCCTGTTAAGACTTGTTCCCGTTCCAGACTGCTGAAAACGGCGAGATTTCGGTTCCGTAGGGAGCGGGTCGGCCGGTTTCGGGCCAAGAACACTGCGATTTCAAGCCCGGGAGGACCTCATGGCATCCGTCACGATGACCGTGAATGGCAAACAGACCAGCGCCGATGTCGACGAGCGCACCTTGCTGGTGCAATTCCTGCGCGAGAATCTGAGGCTGACCGGCACCCATGTGGGCTGCGACACCTCGCAATGCGGTGCCTGCGTCGTCCATGTCGACGGCGTCGCTCGCAAGAGCTGCACGACCTTCGCCTGGCAGGTCGATGGCTGCAAGATTACCACGATCGAAGGCGTGGCCAATGGATCGCAGTTGCATCCGATGCAGGAGGCCTTCCGCGAACATCACGGTCTGCAATGCGGCTTCTGCACGCCGGGAATGATCATGGCCGCGATCGACATGGTCAATCGCAAGGGCCACGACCTCGACGACAAGACGATTCGTCACGAGCTCGACGGCAATCTGTGCCGTTGCACCGGCTACCATAACATCGTGAAGGCGATCGCTGCCGGCGCGAAGGCGATGAAGAAGTAACGAAACGAACTCGCCGACAATTCGGGAAGGAGTCTGCCATGACTGCCACCGGAATTGGCGCTCCCGTGCGCCGCAAGGAAGATCAGCGTTTCATCACCGGCAAGGGTCACTACACCGACGATCACGCGAGGCCGGGACAGGTCTACGCTTATTTCCTCCGCTCGCCGCATGCCCATGCGCGGATCAGGAAGATCGACACCGCGCAGGCGCAGAGCATGCCCGGCGTCGTCGCGATCTGGACCGGACAGGAATTCGCCGCCGACAAGCTCGGGCCGCTGATCTGCGGCTGGATGATCAATTCCAAGGACGGCTCGCCGATGAAGATGGCGCCGCATCCGGCGCTCGCGGCCGGCAAGGTCAGCCATGTCGGCGATGCCTATGCGGTGGTGATCGCCGAGACACTGGCGCAGGCAAAGGACGCCGCAGAAAAGGTCTTGACCGATTTCGAGGTGCTGCCGGCGGTGATCGATCCCGCGAAGGCGCAGGCGCAGGGCGCGCCACAGATTCACGAGGTTGCGCCGAACAACACCATCTACAACTGGCATATCGGCGATCCGGCCGCGAATGACGCGGCGATGAAGAAGGCCAGGCACATCACCCGGCTCGACTTCATCAATAACCGCCTGGTGCCGAACGCGCTTGAGCCGCGCTCGGCGCTCGCCGAATTCGATCCCGGCTCGGAGCATTTTACGCTCTGGACCACCAGCCAGAACCCGCATGTCGCGCGGCTCGTGATCTCTGCCTTTATCGGCGTTGCGCCCGAGCACAAGCTGCGTGTCATCGCGCCGGATGTCGGCGGCGGCTTCGGATCGAAGATCTTCATCTATCCGGAAGAGGTGGTCTGCCTGTGGGCCGCCAAGAAGGTGGCGCGTCCGGTGAAATGGACCGCGGACCGTTCGGAAGCCTTCATCACCGATGCGCATGGCCGCGACCATGTCACCCATGCCGAGCTCGGTTTCGACGAGAACAACAAGATCGTCGGCATGCGGGTCAAGACCATCGCCAATCTCGGCGCGTATATGTCGACCTTCTCCTCGGCGGTGCCGACCTATCTCTACGCGACGCTGCTGTCGGGGCAGTACGACATCCCCTCGATCTATTGCGAGGTGGATTCGGTCTACACCAACACGGTTCCGGTCGATGCCTATCGCGGGGCAGGGCGGCCGGAAGCGACCTTCGTGGTCGAACGCCTGATCGAAGTCTCCGCGCGCGAACTCGGCGTCGATCCGGCGGAGCTGCGCCGGAAGAATTTCGTGCGCAATTTCCCGTACCAGACCGTCGTCGCCTCGCTCTATGACGCGGGCGATTACGATGCCTCCCTCGCCAAGGCGATGGAGATTCACGACGTGAAGGGCTTCAAGCAGCGCAAGCGCGAGAGCGCGAAACGCGGCAAGCTCCGCGGCATCGGCTATTCGACCTATATCGAAGCCTGCGGCATCGCGCCGTCCGCGGTGGTCGGATCGCTCGGCGCAGGCGTCGGCTTGTGGGAATCCGCCGAAGTGCGGGTGAATCCGACGGGTTCGGTGGAAATCCTGACCGGCTGCCATCAGCACGGCCAGGGACATGAGACCACCTTCGCGCAACTCGTGTCCGACCGGCTCGGCATCCCGATCGACAACGTCACGGTGGTGCATGGCGACACCGATAAGGTGCAGTTCGGCATGGGCACTTACGGCTCGCGCTCCGGCGCCGTCGGCATGTCGGCGATCGTCAAGGCGCTCGACAAGGTCGAGGCCAAGGCGAAGAAGATCGCTGCGCATCTGCTCGAAGCCGCCGAAGGCGACATCGAGTTCAAGGACGGCAAGTTCTCGGTGGCGGGCACCGACAAGTCGATCGGCTTCGGCGATCTCGCGCTGCAGGCTTATGTCGGACACAAATTCCCGACGAGCGAGATCGAGCCGGGCCTGAAGGAAGGCGCGTTCTACGATCCGACCAATTTCACCTTTCCGGCGGGTTGCCACATCTGCGAACTCGAGGTCGATCCGGACACCGGCGCGGTGACGATCGACAAATGGACCGCGGTGGACGATTTCGGCACGGTCATCAATCCGATGATCGTGGAAGGGCAGGTGCATGGCGGCATCGCCCAGGGCGTCGGTCAGGCGCTGCTGGAGCATGCGGTCTATGACAAGGACGGCCAGCTCATGTCCGGCTCGTTCATGGATTATGCGATGCCGCGCGCCGAGAATTTCCCGACCTTCCAGGTCGACATGACGAAGACGGAATGCCCGTCCAATCCGCTCGGCATCAAGGGCTGCGGAGAGGCCGGCGCGATCGCCGCGCCTGCCGCCGTCATGAATGCCATCACCAATGCCATCGGCACCGAACAGATCGACATGCCGGCGACGCCGGCCGCGGTCTGGCGCGCGCTGAAGCAATCGGCGCCCGCGCGCGCAGCCTGATTTTCCAAGGGGAAACGCCATGTACGCATTCAAATTCGAGCGCCCGACCACGGTGAAGCAGGCGGCGGCGCTGCTGGCCAATGAAGACGCCAAGCTGCTCGCCGGCGGTCATTCGCTGATCCCGGTGATGAAGCAGCGTCTCGCTTCGCCGAAGGTGCTGGTCGATCTGTCGAAGATCGAGGGCCTGTCTGGCATCGAGGTGACGCCGCGCACCGTCACCATCAAGGCGATGACCAAGCATCGCGATGTCGCGAATTCGAAGGAGCTGCTGGAGGTGATGCCGGCGCTCGCCAGCGTGCCGGATTCGATCGGCGATCCGCATGTGCGTCAGGCCGGCACCATCGGCGGCTCGGTCGCCAACAACGATCCGAACGCGGATTATCCGGCGGCGTGCCTTGGCCTTGGCGCCACCATCGTCACCAACAAGCGCAAGATCGCGGCCGACGATTACTTCAAGGGCATGTTCGAGACCGCGCTCGAGCAGGACGAGATCATCACCGAGATCGCGTTCCCGATCGTGAAGAAGGCCGCCTACATGAAGTTCAAGCACCCGGCCTCCGGCTTCGCGCTGGTCGGGGTGTTCGTCTCGAAGCGCTCGTCGGAGATCCGCGTCGCCGCGACGGGCGCCGGCGCCAACGGCGTGTTCCGCGTCACGCAATTCGAGGAAGCGCTGAAGAAGCGGTTCTCGCCGAAGTCTCTCGAAGGCATCACGCTGCCCGCGGACGGCATGAACTCGGACATTCACGGCTCCGCGGAATATCGCGCCCATCTCGTCGGCGTGATGGCGCGCCGGGCCGTTGCCGCCGCGACCGAGCGGGGCGGGGAGGACGATTAGTCCTCGGTAGCCCCACTAGGCGGTGCGCTCCCTCTCCCCTTTGGGGAGAGGGTTGGGGTGAGGGGCCCTCACTTTTCCAACTCGATTGTAACCCCTCACCCGCGCGAGCTTCGCTCGGTCGACCTCTCCCCAAGGGGAGAGGTGATCGGCGTTCGCGGGGAGAGAACGAACTACGCCGGCTCCGTCTCCAGCTCGGCCAGCAGATCCCGCAAATTCAGCGGCTCGGTCTTCATCCTGATCCCGCCATTGGCGTCCCGCGGCCATTCCTCGCGCGGGCGATCCCAGTAAAGCTCGACGCCGTTGTCGTCGAAATCGCGCAGATACAGGGCCTCGCTGACGCCGTGATCGCTGGCGCCGTCGAGCTGGATGCCGGCCGCCACCACGCGGCGCAGCGCGTCGGCAAGGAGCCGGCGCGTCGGGTAGAGGATCGCGATGTGGTAGAGGCCGGTGGTGCCCGGCGCCGGGGGCTGGCCGCCGCGGCTTTCCCAGGTATTGAGCGCGATGTGGTGGTGATAGCCGCCCGCCGACATGAACACCGCGCCGGGCCGACGATAGGTTTCCTCGAAACCCAGCACGTCCCGATAGAACGGCACCGCCCGGTCGAGATCGGCGACCTTCAGATGGACATGACCGATCCGGACGCCCGGATCGATCGGGATGGCGGGCGTCTGCGTCATGGCTGCTTCCTCGGCTGCGGCGTTCACGGGTCGTGGAACCGCGCTATATGTAGGCTGGACGCTGTGCCGGGCAAGCTGGCACATAGGTGCCAGCCGTTCGTTCCGCGTAGGCGGGCCCGCGCCAGGAAAGCTGGATTCCCGCTGTCGCGGGAATGAGCGGAGACAAGTTTGCCGAGGTTTCCATTGACCACATCCGTCCCGCTCCCCGTTCCGTCCTCGATCGACGACACGCTGAAGCTGCTCAACGCCGGGCATTATGTCGGCGACCGTTCGCTCGCGACCGTGTTGTTCCTCGCACTCAGGATGGGACGTCCGCTGTTCCTCGAAGGCGAGGCGGGCGTCGGCAAGACCGAGATCGCCAAGGTGCTCAGCGAAACGCTCGGCCGCAGGCTGATCCGGCTGCAATGCTACGAAGGGCTCGACGTGTCGGCTGCGGTCTATGAATGGAATTACGCCGCGCAGATGATCGCGATCCGGCTGGAAGAAGCCGAGGGCAATACCGATCGCGAGCGGCTGGAGGGCGACGTGTTCTCCGAGCGCTTCCTGATCAAGCGGCCGCTGCTGCAGGCGCTTGAGCCCGATCCCGCAGGTGCCCCGGTGCTGCTGATCGACGAACTCGATCGCACCGACGAAGCCTTCGAAGCCTTCCTGCTCGAGGTGCTCGCCGATTATCAGGTGACGATCCCCGAACTCGGCACGGTGAAGGCGCCGCATCCGCCAATCGTGATCATCACCTCGAACCGCACGCGCGAAATCCACGATGCGCTGAAGCGCCGCTGTCTCTATCACTGGGTCGGCTATCCCGACGCCGAACGTGAACTTCAGATCGTGCGCACCAAGGTGCCCGGCATTGCCGAGCAGCTGTCGGCGGAGATTGTCCATTTCGTGCAGCGGCTGCGCAAGATGGAGCTGTTCAAGGCGCCGGGCGTCGCCGAGACGCTCGATTTCGCAACGGCTCTGTCGGAGCTCGATGTGGTGGCGCTCGATCCGGCAACGGTGTCGGACACGCTCGGTGTGCTGCTCAAGTATCAGGACGATATCGCAAGGCTCGACGGCACCAAGGTGAAGGAATTGCTGGATGACGTCCGCGCGCAGATGAAGGCGGCGGAGTGAAAACTGTTTTGTCATTCCGGGACGCGCCGAAGGCGCGGACCCGGAATCCAGTTGCGATCTCGTGTCTCTCTGGATTCCGGGTTCGCCTGCTCCGCAGGCGCCCCGGAATGACGGGAAGATGAAGATGGATCAACAACCGGGCCGGCTCGCGGAGAACATCGTCTATTTCGCGCGCGCGCTGCGTTCGGCCGGCATCCCGGTCGGACCCGGCTCGGTGATGGATGCGCTGGAAGCTGTTCGGGTCGCCGGCATCACCACCCGCGAAGACTTCTACTGGACGCTGCATGCGGTCTTCGTGAAACGGCACGAGCACACCATCCTGTTCGACCAGGCGTTCCAGATCTTCTTTCGCAAGCGCGCCTATTTCGACCAGCTCATGGCGATGATGCTGCCGCAGGTGGTACCGCAGCCCGACAATGCGCCGCCGCCCCCGGCCGCCAAGCGCGTGCTCGATGCGATGTTCAAGGGCCAGCAGAAGCCGCAGGAAGACAAGAAGAAGGAGGTCGAGATCGACGCGCGGCTGACGGTGTCGGACCGCGAGGTGCTCGAAAAGAAAGATTTCGCCCAGATGTCGGCCGCCGAAATCGCGGAGGCGAAGCAAGCCATCGCGAAGCTCGTCCTGCCGCTCGACGAGGTGAAGACGCGCCGCCTCAAGGTCTCGCGGCACGGCCACATGATCGACATGCGGCGCACCTTGCGCGCCAGCATGAAGGCGGGCGGGGCGGTCATCGACCTGAAATATCTGGGACCCCGGACGCGGCAGCCGCCGATCGTCGCCTTGCTCGATATTTCCGGCTCGATGAGCCAGTACACGCGGCTGTTCCTGCATTTCCTCCATGCCGTCACCGATGCGCGAAAGCGCGTGTCCACCTTCCTGTTCGGCACGCGGCTGACCAATGTCACCCGCGCGCTGAAGCAGAAGGACCCGGACGAGGCGCTTGCGGCCTGTTCCGGGGGAGTGCTGGACTGGTCGGGCGGGACCCGCATCGCACCCTCGCTGGCTGCCTTCAATCGGCAATGGAGCCGCCGCGTGCTCGGGCAGGGCGCGGTGGTGCTGCTGATCACCGATGGGCTGGAGCGCGAGCCCGGCAGCCAGCTCGGCTTCGAGATGGACCGGCTGCACCGCTCCTGCCGCCGGCTGATCTGGCTCAATCCCTTGCTGCGCTTCGAGGGCTTCGAGGCCAAGGCCAGCGGCATTCGCACCATGCTGCCGCATGTTGACGAACTGCGCCCCATTCACAATCTCAATGCGATGAAGGATCTGTGCCGGGCCTTGTCGGCGGATGGAGATGGCCGGGCCGAGGCGAAGTACTGGTTGAACAAGGTCGCGTAGAATGCGGGGCTGAACGCGTGCCGGCGTCACCGGCTTCCGGCTCGGCTCACGTTCTACAAGAGATTCAAGTGTTGGCCGTAAGGGATTCAAATGACTCAGAATTCGCTGGCGACAGACGAAGACATCCTCAAGGCCGCCGAGGACTGGCGGAAAGCGGGCAAGGGCGTCGCGCTTGCGACGGTGGTCGAGACCTGGGGTTCGGCGCCGCGGCCGGTCGGCTCCAACCTGGTGATCGACGAGGAGGGCAACTTCCTCGGCTCGGTGTCCGGCGGCTGTGTCGAGGGCGCGGTCGTGACCGAGGCGCTCGATGTCATCGGCAGCGGCAAGCCGAAGACGCTGGAATTCGGCGTCGCCGATGAAACCGCCTGGAAGGTCGGCCTGTCCTGCGGCGGCACCATCCGCGTCTATGTGGAGAAAGTGGATTAGTGAAGTCTCGCGTCCCGGACGCAATGCAGCGCGATAGCGGTGCATTGCTGAGCCGGGACCCATAGAAGACCCATAGAATAGGTCCCGGTTCTGCAGCGCATCACTTCGTGCTGCGCTGCGACCGGGACACGAGCGCAGTCGAAAGTAAAATATGAAGCTCAATATTCTCACCGCCCTCAATAACGAGCGCGCCAATCGTCGGGCTGCGGTGGTCGTCACCCATGTCGACAGCGGCGAGCAGCGGCTGGTGAAAGGTGCCGACGTCTTTCACGATCCGCTCAGGGATTTCATCGAAAAGCACCTTCGCAGCGGCAAGAGCGGCATGGAAGAAACGCCGGCCGGCAAGGTCTTCCTGACGGTCTATGTTCCGCCGCCGAAGCTCGTCATTACCGGCGCGGTGCATATCAGCCAGGCGCTGGCGCCGATCGCAAAGCTTCTCGGCTACGACGTCGTCATCGTCGATCCGCGCACCGCTTTCGCCACGCAGGACCGTTTCCCCGAGGTGACTGTGATCGCGCAATGGCCCGACGAGGCATTGCCGCCGCTCAATGTCGACCGATACACCGCCTTCGTGGCGTTGACGCATGATCCGAAGATCGACGATCCCGCGCTCCTGCATGCGCTGTCGAAGGACTGCTTCTATATCGGCGCGCTCGGTTCGCGGAAAACGCATGGCCGTCGCGTCGAGCGGCTGAAAGCGCAGGGCATCAGCGACGACGCGATCGCGCGCATCCATGCGCCGATCGGTCTCGATATCGGCGCGGTGTCGCCGCCTGAGATCGCGGTGTCGATCATGGCCGAGATCACCGCGCGACTGCGGCAATCGCCGGAGAAAGAGGCGTGAAGTTCGGACCGGTCAAACCGGACGACGCGCTGGGTGGGACAGCGGTCCATACCATCCGTGAAGGCGCGCTGGTGCTCAAGAAGGGCACGGTGATCGAGCCGTCGCATGTCGCCGCGCTGAAGGCGGCGGGCATTGCCGAGATTGTGGTGGCGCGGCTCGACGCGGGCGACGTGTCGGAAGACGACGCGGCCGCGGCGCTGGCCGAAGCCGCGAAGGGCGAGGGCGTCCGCACCGACAAGGCCTTTACCGGCCGCTGCAACCTGTTCGCCGAGCGCGCGGGCGTGCTCGTTGTCGACCGCGAACAGATCGACGCGATGAACCGCATCGACGAGGCGATCACGGTGGCAACGCTGCCGGCCTACAAGCCGGTGGTCGAAGGCGAAATGCTTGCCACGGTGAAGATCATCCCGTTCGCGGTGCCCGGCGAAGTCTTCATGTCCGCAATGAAGACGGTGCAGGCCGCAGGGCCGCTCGTTCGCGTTGCGCCTTACAGGATCAGGAAGGTCGGCGTCGTGTCCACGATGCTGCCGGGTCTCGCGCCGAAGGTGATCGACAAGACGCTGAAGATCACCGAGCAGCGCCTCGCGCCGGCCGGCGCGCGCATTGTCGCCGAACGGCGTGTGCCTCACGACAGGGAAGCACTCGCCAAGGCGATCCGCGAAGTCGAGAACGAGGGCGCCGAACTTGTGATCGTATTCGGCGCGTCGGCCATCGCCGACCGCCGCGACGTGATCCCCTCGGCGATCGAGGCGGTCGGCGGTACGATCGAGCATTTCGGCATGCCGGTCGATCCCGGCAACCTGATGCTGATCGGGCAAGCCCATGGCCGCCCGGTTCTCGGCGCGCCGGGATGCGCGCGCTCGCCGAAGGAGAATGGCTTCGACTGGGTGCTGATGCGGCTCCTGGCCGGGTTGCCGGTGACCCGTGCCGACATCACCGGCATGGGTGTCGGCGGCTTGCTGATGGAGATCGTCACGCGGCCGCAGCCGCGCGAGGAACCGCTGCCGCGGACCACGGGACGGTTCGCAGCCGTCATCCTCGCGGCCGGACGCTCGACCCGGATGGGCGGACCGAACAAGCTGCTGGCGCAGGTGACGGGCAAGCCGCTGGTGCGGATCGCGGCGGAAGCGGCGCTCGCTTCGGGCGCGCGCCCGGTCGTCGTCGTGACCGGCCACCAAAGCCAGACCATCGCAGACGCTCTGACAGACCTGCCCCTCCAATTCGCCTACAATCCAGAATTCGCCGATGGTCTCGCCACCTCCTTGCGCACCGGGCTCGCGGCTTTGCCGGAGGAGGTCGATGGCGCGGTGGTGATGCTGGCCGACATGCCGCAGGTCGACGCATCGCTGATCGATCGCCTGATCGCAGCCTATGACGCGGAGAAGGGCGCCCTGATCGCGGTGCCGGTGATCGATGGCAAGCGCGGCAATCCGGTCCTGTGGTCACGCCGCTTCTTCCCGGAGCTGATGGCGCTGTCGGGCGATGTCGGTGCCCGCCATCTCATTGGCAAATATAGCGAAGCCGTCGTCGAAGTCCCGATGAGCGGCAGCGGGGCGCTGACCGACGTCGATACGCCGGAGGCGCTCGACGCCGTGAAGGCTGAACTGGAGCGCGGCTGAGCGCGCATAGCTGGCGATCCGGGCTCGCCTTGTAGGCGCGCCGCCGGGTCTCGCGTTCGAGCGCGGGCGTTCCTTGTCTCGTCATAAGTTACTGATTTCGTTGAGATTGGGCCGCGGCGTTAGCGCACGTCAGACGAGGCCGGACTTTCCCCCTGACCGCCCCCTTGTGCCGATGCCAGGAAGCAATTATGACTGACTGGTCAGTCAAAATATTAAAGCCATGAGCCAGAAGCCCCACCAACGCCGAGTAGAACCGCCTGCAGTGCCGCTATCCCGATCCGAGGGAGCGGCGGGGCACGGGGCGTCGACAAAGCCGCGCGGGGCGCGCGAGATCCGAATTGCGCAGCGCCGCCAGGCCATTCTCGACGCCGCACTCGACGAGTTCTCCTCGCAGGGTTTTGCCGCCGCGCGGCTCGACGACATCGCAAGGCGCGCCGGCGTGGCCAAGGGCACGATTTATCTCTACTTCGCCGACAAGGAGACGCTGTTCCAAGAACTGGTGCGCTCGATGCTGTCGCCGGTCATCGGACGGCTGGAAAACCTCGCCGATGTTGCGGTGCCGTTTCCGGTCCTTGTGGAACGGCTGGTGGACCTGATGGTGCGGGAGGTTCTTGAGACGCGCCGCAAGGACATCGTTCGGCTCGTGCTTACCGAGGGAACGCGCTTTCCGGCGATCGCGGAGTTCTATCACCGTGAAGTGCTAAGCAAGGTCTTCGCCGGGCTGCGCGTCGTCCTCCTGCGGGCCGTCGATCGCGGCGAATTGCGCCACAAGGCGCTGGTCGAATTTCCGCAATTGCTCGCCGCGCCGTTGCTGGTCGCGATCGTCTGGAACAGCGTGTTCGGCACGCTGCAGCCGCTCGATGCGCGGGCGATGCTCAAAGCCCATATCGATATTCTGTTGGACCGCGGGAGCGTGTCATGATCGCTTCGCTGGCAAGCGCACTGCGATTTCTGCGGCCGTGCTTGCTGGCCGCCTGCGCGTTGCTGTCGGCCTGCACGAACGGCAATGACAATGTTCTGCAGGGCTGGATCGAAGGGGACTTCATCTTCGTCAGCCCCGACGAGCAGGGGCGCATCGAACAGATGCTGGTGCGGCAGGGCGATGCGGTGAAGAAAGGACAATTGCTCTTCGTTCTGGACAGTGATCTCCAGCAGGCCGATCTCGGTGTCGCGCAGGCGACCCTCGCCAATACCAAACAGGCATTCGATCGTGCGCAGCAGCTTCTGCAAAGCAAATCCGGCACGCAGAAGGACTACGATGTGGCGCAGGCTCTGTATCGCGAAGCGCAGGCTCGGCTCGACGCCGCGCAGACCCGCCTCGCGCGCCGGCGCGGCATCAGCCCCGTCGATGGTCTGGTGCAGCAGGTCTATTACCGTGCCGGCGAAACCGTGCCGGCCAGCCGGCCGATCATTTCGATCCTGCCGCCGGACAATGTGAAGGTACGCTTCTATGTGCCCGAACCGATGCTGGCCAAGCTTGCGATCGACGATCCGATCACTTTCACCTGCGACGGCTGCCCGGGCGGCATGACCGGCAAGATCAGCTTCATCTCGCAATATGCCGAATATACGCCGCCGGTGATCTATTCGCAGCAGGAGCGCCACAAGCTTCTCTATCTCATCGAAGCATTGCCGAACGATCCGAAGGCGCTACGCGTCGGTCAGCCGGTCGATGTTACGGTCGCGCCGCGGGCGCATGTGCAATGAATGCGAAATCGGACATCGCCATCGACGTGCATGGGCTGACCAAATCGTTCGGCAGCCGGGTCGTGGTGCGTGATCTGTCGATGCAGGTGAAGAAGGGGACGATCTACGGCTTTCTCGGCCCGAACGGCTCCGGCAAGACCACGACGATCCGCATGATTACCGGCCTTCTCACGCCCGACAAAGGGGAGGGCACGTGTCTGGGTTATAACATCCGCACCCAGGCCGACGAGATCAAGCTGCATGTCGGCTACATGACGCAGCGCTTTAGCCTGTATCAGGACCTGTCGGTCCGCGAGAATCTGGAATTCGTCGCGCGCCTGCATCTCATGAAAGATCCGGTGAAAGCGGCGCGCGACATGATCGCGCGGCTCGGCCTGAAGGGCCGCGAGGAGCAGCTCGCCGGCGAATTGTCCGGCGGCTGGAAGCAGCGCCTCGCGCTCGGCGCTTGCACCTTGCCCTCGCCCCAGCTTCTGTTGCTCGACGAGCCCACCGCCGGCGTCGATCCCAAGGCGCGCCGCGAATTCTGGGATGAGATCCACACACTCGCCGCTGAAGGCCTGACCGTGCTGGTTTCGACGCATTACATGGACGAAGCCGAGCGCTGCCACGAAATCGCGTATATCGCCTATGGCGAATTGCTGACGCATGGCACGGTCGAGGAGGTCATCCGGCAGGCGGGCCTCACGACCTATGATGTCAGCGGCCCCGACGTGAACGCGCTTCTGCATGATCTGCAGAACAAGCAGGGGATCGACATGGTCGCGCCATTCGGCAACAGCCTGCATGTTTCGGGCCGGGACGCTGCTGCACTGGAAGCCGCGATCCGGCCCTATCGCGAGCGGCCGGACCTGACCTGGAAGCATTCCGAGCCAAGTCTGGAGGACGTGTTCATCGACCTGATGAGCCGGGCGCGGGACAATTTCCAATGAGCGCGGTCGAGACGCCCGTCGCCAGGCCCCGCCCCTGGAGCGCGTTCTGGCTCCGGACCCGAGCGATGCTGATCAAGGAATTCATCCAGCTTCGCCGCGACCGGGTCTCGTTCGCGATGATCGTGATGATCCCGCTGATGCAGCTGGTGCTGTTCGGCTACGCCATCAACACGACGCCGCGCGATTTGCCGACCGCGGTGCTGTTGCAGGAACACAGCGATCTTGGCCGCTCGGTCCTCAAGGCGCTGCAGAACACCCGCTATTTCAAGGTGACGCATCAGGTTGAGGACGAAGCCGAATTCGACCGGCTGCTGGCGTCGGGCGTGGTGTTGTTCGGTGTCGAGATACCACGCGGCTTCGAACGAGCGATAAGGCGCGGCGAGCGTCCCTCATTACTGGTCGCCGCGGATGCCACCGATCCGGTGGCGTCCGGCTCCGCGCTAGGCGCGCTCGGGCAATTGGTGCGGACCGCGCTGCAGAACGACCGTGGTCTGCCGGACGTCGGACGACCGCTGTTCGAATTTCGCACCCATGCCCGCTACAACCCGGCGGCCGAGACCGCACTGAATATCGTACCCGGCCTCGTCGGCACGATCCTGACCATGACCATGCTGATCTTCACCGCATTGTCGGTCACGCGCGAGATCGAACGCGGCACGATGGAAGCGCTGCTGGCGATGCCGATCACGCCGCTTGAAATCATGCTCGGCAAGATCATTCCTTACGTCTTTGTCGGTTTTATTCAGGCGACGCTGATCATCGGTACCGGCGTGTTCATGTTCCATGTGCCGATCCATGGCAGCCTGATGTTGCTGGCTTGGCTGTCGACGCTATTCATCGCCGCCAATCTGTCTATCGGCTACACCTTCTCGACGATCGCCCAGAACCAATTGCAGGCGATGCAGATGTCGATGATGTTCTTCCTGCCGAACATCCTGTTGTCCGGATTCATGTTTCCGTTCGCCGGCATGCCGGCCTGGGCGCAATGGATCGGCGAAGCGCTCCCGCTCACCCATTACATCCGGATCGTGCGCGCGATCATGCTGAAGGGCGCGAGCATCGAGGACCTGCGTTACGATGCGATAGCTCTGTTCGTCCTGATGCTGATTGCAATGACGATCGCGGTGCTGCGATTCCGGCGGACGCTTGATTAGCTAACGCCGGACATGCAGCCCGAGCCGGGCGTAAAAGCCGTTGCGATCGTCGCTGTCCATGGCCCATCCCGCCGCCGCTGCCCATTCGACCCAGGCAAAGCGAAAGCCGGTGACGTGCAGGCCGGCGCGGAACTGATGGTAGGTGTCGCGGCTCGCAAATCCCCCGATTTCCGGACCGAGATACAAGAGATCGGCAATACGCCAGCCGAAGGCCGCGCGCGCTGCATAGCTCGGTCCGATCGTACTCACCGTGGCATCTGCCGCGATCATCGTTGTCGGGGTCGGCTCGTGCCAGAATTCGATGGCGCCGCGAAAGCCCACATGGCTACCGTTGAGGTCGCTGCCGGGGTCATAGGGCGCCTGGCTGTGATGCTGCAGATCAACCCCGCCGAATACGGTCACGAAGGTCTTGCCGTGCACGAAGCGCCAACCCGGCAGAAAGAAGCCGGTGAACTGCACGCTATTGACCTGAGCGTCATCGAGTGCGCCTGATCTGTATTGGTAGGCGCCTGACCCGATCAGAGTCTTGAAGGTGAAGCCGCCGTTGTCGAGCCCGGCCGGCGACCACAAGGTGCCGCCATACGAAAAGCTGCCGTGACGCCAAAGATCGGTCCCGCTGAAAAAAAGGAACGTATCATCGCTGCGCGCGAAGCCGTCGGCTCGCGCATCCACTCCGCACAAGAAACCAACGGCCGCGACAGCGCCGAGCTGCGCGGCAAGTCCCCTTACGCCGGACATGGAAAGCAACTCGCAACTGACGCGGACCTGCGGGTGCGCCCCTAAGGCCCGCGTGAATGCTACGGGCGGCAATTCCAGGTTGCAATCAATTTTACCGCGGCAGGATGCGGCGCGGCGGTTCGCCGAAGTTGCGGCGCACCATCGCGGAAAAGGCGCTGGGGCTCGCGTAGCCGACCTTGGAAGCGGCTGTGCCGACGGGTTCACCCGAAGAGAGCCGGGCAAGGCCATCGATCGCGCGCAGCCGCGTGCGCCATTCGCTGAAACTGAAGCCGGTCTCGCTGCGGAAGAGCCGGGCCAGCGTACGCCGGCTGGCGCCGGCCCGCATGGCCCATTCGTCGAGATCGCCCGGCGCATCCGGCTTTTCGAGCAGAGCACGCGCAACCCGTGTCGCGCGAGGATCGCGAGGCATCGGCACATGCATCCTGCGTTCCTGCATTTGCGCAAGTTCGGCGAGGATGAGCTTTGCGATCATGCCGCCGCGGCCGGCCTCGTCATAATCGAGCGGCTCCTCAAGCGCGGCGAGGATCAGTTCGCGCATCAGTCCGCTGACCTCAACGAGAAGCGGGCCATGCGGCAGGTCCCGGCAGGCAGCGGGGTCGATATAGATCGTGCGCATCGCCAGTTCGCCGCGCATCGCCATGCAATGCGGAAAGGCCGGCGGCATCCAAAGCGCGAGCGCGGGCGGCACGATCCAGGCGGCGTCCGCCGTTTCCACCTTCATGGTGCCGCGGATCGCGTGAATGAGCTGCCCGCGTTTGTGGAGATGCAGGGGGATGCGATCCCCATCCGGAAAGGTTTTCGCCATCGCCGCCACGGCGCGCGGGGCGTCATCGCGATTGTTTCGATATTCAGGGCGCATCGCGGTACCGGCTTTGACCTGTTCGCGATGATATTCGGCTAAAATGTCGCCTGCGGGCAAGATAGGGGACTGGAAAGAGGGGGCTTCCGATCGATCACGGTTCGGCCGGGCTCAGGCCGTCGGCCGCGCTGTGACCGCGCAGGGTCTCGAGTTCCGCCTGCATCCGCTTCATGTTCTCGAACAAGCGTCGCGCGCTTAACTGCATGAAGTAATAGCCGAATTTCGGATTCTGGAAGAACAGCTGACGGACCTGATCGTAAGTAATGGTCAGGATCTGGCCGCCGTCGACACAGACCGCCGATTGCGTGCGGACACGGTCGGGCGACAGCATGCCGAGTTCGCCGATCACTTCGCCGGGCGGGATGGTGATGCCGAGCTCCGGAATGCGCAGGCTGCCCGACATCACGAAGATGATCGCGTTCGCCGGATCGCCCTTGCGGAACAGCACTTGGCCCGGAGTCATCACACCGGTGGTCGTGAACGGCCTGATCCAGTTCATGTCCAGATCGTCCTCGTGGGACTCTTTGGTTTCGCGAACCAGCGACAGCATCTGATGAAGCCGAAAAATGTTCAGCGGCAGCAGCGTCGCATGCAGGATCAGAACGGGGTAGGCGGGATGCAGATAGCCATAGAGGAGAAAAAGCACATTGCTCGCGATCGCGATGACCCGCAGCGGGACCATCGTTTTCACGGAAAAGGTGGCGAAAACCAATGCGGCAGCCGCATAGCCGAGCCACTCGGTAAGCCCAACCGCCGCCATCTCAGTGGATAAAAATCCAAACATTATTCGCTTCCCCCCTCGTGTTGCGAACGCTGTTCAATGCGCCTTTTTTGATCTCTTGTGAGGCGGCGTGAGCCAAGGCTCGGGCATCAGATCGACCACCTTGGCTCCGGTTCGCTTATGCACGATTTGCGCAATTCGGCTGCGGTGGCAATGCGACGGATCGCGCTCAAAGCAGAGGAGGCAGACCCGCTTTCCGGACTGGACCAGCGCTATCAGGGCGTCCATCTCCTCGATCGCGTCATGGGTCTGCAGATGCTTGTCGTAGATGCGCCACATCGCCTCCACGCGACCGGCGCGCACCGCAGCGCGACCTTCGGCCGGGGTGCCGAGCTTTTGCAGGTGCAAATAGCCCATGCCGGCTTCATCGATGGCAGCAGACAATGCGCGTTTGGAAAAACCGGGCTTGCGGGAGGCGGCGACGGCGCGGACATCGGCCAGAACCTGGACCCGAGCATCCTTCATGGCCGCCAGCACGGCATCCGGATGCGATTGCTCATAGCCGATGGTGAAGATATTCGGCGTGGCCATGTGAACCTCCCATGGGCTTCAGATGACAAAGCAGCAATGGGACGCCCTTGAAGTTAGCCTCATGGCGTCCCATATGGCGACAGAGCGATGTTGAGCCCTAAAGCTCCATAGCTTCCAGGCCACGGATGTTGTGGGTGACGCCGGATGTAAGCGCACCTGCTTCATTTCGTGGCTTTTCGCTTGCCTTCTTTAATGCCTGGTCATCGGTGACGGTTGCGGCACGATGCGCGGCGGACGCGTGGCCAGTTCGGCTTCCAGGCGCGCGATGTTTTCGAACAGGCGCTTGCTGGTCAGTTTGAGGAAACCAAGCCCGAATTCGGGATTTTGATAATAGAGCTCCTCGAATTTCTCATAAGCGAGCGACAGCACTTCACCGTCATCGAGCGAGATAAGGGTCGCGGTTCGCACGCCCTCCGGCGACAGTAATCCAAGCTCACCGACCACGGCGCCCGGCTCGAGCGTGATACCGATTTCCTGCAACTCGTAGCGGCCAGTGACCACGAGATACATCGCCTCGGCGATATCGCCCTTGCGGAAGATCACCTGGCCCTTCTTGGTTTTGCGGCGCGTCATGAATGGCTGCAGCCAGGTCATGTCGAGATCGGACCGCGACGCGCGCTGGGTGCGGCGGATGAGCTGCCGCATCTCGTGCACGCGATACAGGTTGAGCGGCAGGACGATGCAGTTGAGCACGATCGTCGGCCAGATGCCGGCTATTCCCGCATAGACCAGAAACAGCACATTGGTGACGATGCCCACGACCCTGAGCGGGATCATGGTCTTCATCCAGTATTGCACCACCGTGAGAACGATGCCTGCGGTCGCCGCGGCTTGGGCAATCAGGGGAATTTCCATAGCGTGCTCCAGGCCGGCTGGCTCGCGCCGGCTCTGGTCGCACTATCGCCGTTCCGCGGACCTGGGATCAACTCCCGCCCGTATGCGTTCGATCAGCGCCATTGCCGCAGCCGGGGCCCGCACCTTGCCTTCATGAATGAAGTACACGAAGACGTCGCGCGGCTGCTTTTTCGGGCGGGTAACGGCGTCGATCAGCGGCAGATCGTCGGGCACGCCGCCCGCCGCCCATTGCTTGACCCGGCCCGCCCATGCATCGAGCGCCGCGGCGGAATAGCCGGTTTTGATGCGGTCTTCTCCCTTCTGCAGGCGGGCATAGACGAAATCCGACGTGACATCGGCGATTGCCGGATAGGTGGCGTGCTCGGAAAAGCACACCGCGATCCCAAAGCGTCGGACCAGCTTCACGAAGTCGGGGACGCAGAAGCTGTCGTGACGGACCTCGACGACATGGCGCAGCTTGCGGCCATCGAAATCCTCCGGAAGCAGTTCCAAGAAACGTCCGAAATCCGCCGCGTCATATTTTTTGGTCGGGGCGAATTGCCAGAGCAGGGGGCCGAGACGGTCGCCCATCTCGGTTACGCCGGAATTGAGGAAGCGCTTGATCGAGTCGCCTGCATCCGCCAGCACGCTGCGGTTGACGGCGAAGCGGGGACCCTTGAGCGAGAACACGAAGCCGTCCGGGACTTCCGAAGCCCATTTGCGATAGCTGGCGGGACTTTGCGTCCGGTAGAAGGTGCCGTTGATCTCGATCGAGGTGAGGTGGCTTGCCGCGTATCGCAATTCCTGGGCATGCGGGAGGCCCTTTGGATAGAACTCGCCACGCCATGGTTCGTACGTCCAGCCGCCGATGCCGGTAAAGATTCGTCCCGTTCTGGATGGCATGGGCTCCTCCGCCTGGTCATTGAGCCGTGCGCGGGGGAATGCGTCAATCGGGGAATGCGTCTGAGCGGCGCCGGCCGTGACCTGATCCAGAGAGGTGGCCAACGTGTCGCTCACATCCTCATTAGGCGGGCTGCAAGATCGTCAACCGTATGGACGGAAGACCGGCTTGAGCGGGCGCCCGACGAGATAATCGCGCACATTGCCCTCCAGCGCCTTGCGGTAGATGCGGAGCGCTTCCGCCGTGGCCTCGATCGTGTGCGCGACATCGGCATCGGTGTGCGAGTAGCTGATCACGAAGGACGGTGCCAGGACGCCGCGGCGGATCATTTCCTGCATGAACAGGGCGCGGAATTCCTGACTGGGGTTGCCGTCGGCATCACGTGTGGTGAACAGCAATGCGCAATCCCGGCCGAGACATTGCACCTGATCCGCAACCCCCGCATCACGCGCCGCCGCGGTGACACCCTCGCGTAGCTTGCGTCCCTGCCGGTAGAGATGACCGACGACATCCTGATCGCGATAGGTCTTCATCGTCGCGATGCCCGCCGCAAGCGCATGCGTCTCGGCGCCATGAGTGGTGGACAAGAGAAAGACGCGCTCGCGGTCGTGCTCGTACCCGCCGAGCTGCATGATCTCGCGCTTGCCTGCGAGCGCGGACAGCGCATAGCCATTGCCCATCGCCTTGCCGAAGCAGGATAGATCTGGCGTCACCCCGTAGGTGTGCTGGGCGCCCGACTTGTGCCAGCGGAAGCCGGTCAGCATTTCATCGAAGATCAGCAAGGCGCCGTTGCGATGACAGAGATCCTTCAATGACGAAAGGAAACCCGGCTCCGGTTCATCCAGCCGCGCCGGTTCTAGGACCACGCAGGCGATTTGGTCGGGATGGCTCTCGAACAGCGCCGCGACACTCTGCAGGTCGTTGTAGCGAAATCCCAGCGTGTAGGCGCGTGTGCGCTGTGGAATGCCGCCGGGCATCGGCGTTGCTCCGATGAACCAGTCCGACACCGAAAAGAATGGATGATCGTTGCATATTGCGACGTGGTCACGTCCGGTATGGGCGCGGGCAAGGCGAACCGCGCCATCGAGCGCGTCGGAGCCGTGCTTGCCGAACTTGACCATCTCGGCGGTGGGGACAAGCTCCAGGAAGCATTCGGCGCATTCGACTTCGATTGGCGCGGGACGCACGAAGTTCGTGCCGTATTGCATCTGCTCGATGGCGGCTTCCATCACCGGCCGATATGCGTGTCCGAGCGTGACCGAGCGCAGCCCCATGCCGTATTCGATGTATTCGTTGCCATCGAGGTCCCAGACGTGGGAACCCTTGCCCCGTGCGATGAAGCCCGGTGCAAGCTCCGGATATTGATCGTCACCCTTGGCGTAGGTATGCGCTCCGCCGGGGATCAATTCGTGAGCACGGCGACTGAGCTTGCGACCGTTGTCGAATGTGGTTCCGCCGAGCCGGGCGGCAGGCTTCTTAACGTGCAGAACAGAGCTTGCGGCCATTCCGATCCCCGCTTGTACTGACTGCTTAGCCTATCGACCAAGTTGTGCGTCAGAGCTACGCGACTGCTGGTCGCAGCTCGCCATTAAAGCAAGAAATGGCTAACAACGGGCGATGCTTTTCTCGGTAACCTTACTTGGGGCGTGAAGCGAAACCTCGTGCGATTGCCGAACGGGTTTCACACGCATGACGTGACGCTCCGTCAATCAACGTGCGCAGGCGCCCTACTGGAAGGCCACTTCCGCAAAGCTGCGCAGCTTGCGCGAATGCAGCCGCTCGCTTTCCTGCGATTTGAGCTTTTCGATTGCCGCAAGGCCGATGTCGAGATGCTGGCTGACGCGCTGGCGATAGAACTCGGCGGCCATGCCGGCGAGTTTGATCTCGCCGTGCAGCGGTTTGTCTGACACGCAGAGCAAGGTGCCGTAGGGAACCCTGAAGCGGAACCCGTTCGCCGCGATGGCCGCCGATTCCATGTCGAGGCCGACGGCGCGCGACAGCGACAGGCGACGAATGACGGCAGCGTGGTTGCCAAGTTCCCAGTTCCGGTTGTCGACGCTGGCCACAGTGCCCGTGCGCATGATGCGTTTGAGCTCGTATCCGGAAAGGCCCGTGACCTCTGCGAGCGATTGTTCGAGCGCGACTTGAATCTCGGCGAGCGGCGGTATCGGGACCCACAACGGCAATTCCTCATCGAGGACATGGTCGTCGCGGACGTAGCCATGCGCGAGGACGTAATCGCCGAGCTTCTGCGTGTTGCGAAGGCCCGCGCAATGTCCAAGCATCAGCCAGGCATGGGGGCGCAGGACGGCGACATGATCGGTGATGTTGCGGGCGTTCGATGGGCCGGTCCCGATGTTGATCATGGTAATGCCGCGGCTGCGCGCGGAGACGAGGTGATAGGCGGGCATTTGCGGCATCCGCAGGGGCGGGGCCGTGGGCAAGGCCGGTGGGCTTCCTTTACGGGTGACGATGTTGCCCGGCTCGACGAAGGCATCGTAGGGACCATCGCCTGCCGCGAGGCGCTCGCGGCACATCCGCACGAAGGCATCAACGTAGAACTGGTAATTGGTGAAGATCACGAAGTTCTGGAAATGCTCGGGATCGGTCCCCGTATAGTGCACCAGCCGGTGCAGCGAATAATCCACGCGCGCGGCGCGAAACATGGCAAGCGGCGCCGGTGCGCCGGGCGGCAGCTGCAATGTGCCGTCGACGATGGAGTCGTCCATCGTCGCAAGATCGGGCGTGTCGAACCGGTCGCGCAATAATCGTCCGGCCACATCGAGGCCACCGGAAATCAGGCTGGCGGCAAGGCCCGTATCAGAGGCATAGGCGAAATGGATCGGGATCGGCTCATGCGACTCGCCGATTTCCACCGGCACGCGATGGTTCGCGAGCAACAATTCGATCTGCTCGGTGAAGTAATCGCGGAACAGGTCGGGACGGGTGACGCTGGTCTCGTGCGTGCCGGGTCCCGCGACGAAGCCGTATGACAGCCGCGAATCCATGCGGCCATGGGTTTGCGTCGTGATCCGCACGAAGGGATAGGTCGCGCGCACGCGCGCATCCAGCGGCGCACCGGCGGCAAAGGCTTCGAACTTTTCGCGCAGGAATGCGGTGTTGCGGTCGTAGATACGCGCGAGGCGCGCGACCGCGGCCCTCGCGTCGGTGAAGCGTTCGGCAGGAAAACGAGGTGGAGAGAGGAAAGGGGCCGTGTCTTCCATGCGCCCGAGCTTCGCCTTCGTAAGGACCAAGTCAAGGGATGGGGCGTCGCGTTACCGCCCGCAATTCCACATCATGCCGATCGGGGTCGAGGTCCAGCACGGACCGAAGCTTCCGCCATTATACCGGCCGCCATAGAAGCCGGGCCAACCGTAGCCGTAATAGGTGCGGCCGTCCCAGCCGATATAACGCCGGTCTTCGTACGCACGGTCACGCTGACGTTCACGCTCGGTGCGATAGCCGGGGAGGAAGCCGTAACCTTTCCACGCCTGCTTGCGAACGGTGACTTTTGGCCTTTGTGTCTTGCTGTCGGCCAACGCGTCCTGCGTGGCAACTGGCAGGAAAAGGGCAAAGGCGAACACCGCCCTGAACATCATTCTCGTCATGATCCTGTTCCTGGAGGTCGCATCGGACGGCATGTGTTGACGCCTGCACGCGCCCTGGTCGGCAATCTGCAAACAATCGACGAGGTTATCGGACGCGCGCTCGCATACAAGGGGCCGAGCTTCCGGATCATCGACCGGGAGTCTTGATCCAGGCAAAAAAAGGGGCCGCTCGCGCGGCCCCTTTGTGTTCGTTCGCGATGAGCGATGGACTTAGAAGTCCATGCCGCCCATGCCGCCGCCCGGCATCGCCGGCGCCGCGGACTGCTTCTTCGGAAGCTCGGCCACCATGGCTTCGGTGGTGATCAGAAGGCCGGCAACCGAGGCCGCGTTCTGGATCGCCGCACGCACGACCTTTGTCGGGTCGATGATGCCCTTCGACAGCATGTTGCCGTATTCAGCACCCTGGGCATCGAAGCCGTAAGAATACTGGTCCTTCTCCAGGATCTTGCCGACGATCACCGAGCCGTCTTCGCCAGCATTCGTGGCGATCTGACGGGCCGGGGCCTGCAGGGCCTTGCGCACAATCTCGACGCCGGTCTTCTGGTCGTCGTTCGCGGTCTTGACCTTCTTCAGGGCCTCGGTGGCACGGAGCAGGGCGACGCCGCCGCCCGGCAGGATGCCTTCCTCGACCGCAGCGCGGGTGGCGTGCATGGCATCGTCGACGCGATCCTTGCGCTCCTTCACCTCGACTTCGGTCGCACCGCCGACGCGGATCACGGCAACGCCGCCCGCGAGCTTGGCCAGGCGCTCCTGCAGCTTCTCGCGGTCATAGTCCGAGGTGGTCTCCTCGATCTGCGCCTTGATCTGCGCCACGCGCGCGTCGATGTCGGCCTTCTTGCCGGCGCCGTTCACGATCGTGGTGTTTTCCTTCTCGATCAGCACCTTCTTGGCGCGGCCGAGCATGTTGAGCGTGACGTTTTCCAGCTTGATGCCGAGATCTTCCGAGATCGCCTGGCCGCCGGTCAGGATCGCGATGTCCTGCAGCATGGCCTTGCGGCGATCGCCGAAGCCCGGAGCCTTCACCGCCGCGACCTTCAGGCCGCCACGCAGCTTGTTGACCACGAGAGTGGCAAGCGCTTCGCCTTCGACTTCCTCAGCGATGATGACGAGCGGCTTGGAGGTCTGCACCACCGCCTCGAGCAGCGGCAGCAGCTCCTGCAGGCCCGACAGCTTCTTCTCGTAGACGAGGATATACGCATCGTCGAATTCGGTGCGCATCTTGTCGGCGTTGGTGACGAAGTAGGGGGAGATGTAGCCGCGGTCGAACTGCATGCCCTCGACGATGTCGAGTTCGGTTTCGAGCGACTTGGCTTCCTCGACGGTGATCACGCCTTCATTGCCGACCTTGGCCATCGCCTTGGCGAGGTAGTCACCGATCTCCTTGTCGCCATTGGCGGAGATGGTGCCGACCTGGGCGATTTCGTCGTTCGAGGTAACCTTCTTGGAGTTGGCCTTCAGGTGCTCGACGACAGCCTCGACCGCGAGGTCGATGCCGCGCTTGAGGTCCATCGGGTTCATGCCGGCGGCGACGGACTTGGCGCCTTCCCTCACGATCGCCTGGGCCAGCACGGTGGCCGTGGTGGTGCCGTCACCGGCGAAGTCCGAAGACTTCGAGGCGACTTCGCGCACCATCTGCGCACCCATATTCTCGAACTTGTCCTCGAGCTCGATTTCCTTGGCGACCGTCACGCCGTCCTTGGTGATGCGCGGAGCGCCGAACGACTTGTCGAGCACAACATTGCGGCCCTTCGGACCGAGCGTCACTTTCACGGCGTTGGCGAGCGTATCCACGCCGCGCAGCATCTTCTCGCGCGCGTCGACGGAGAATTTTACGTCTTTAGCAGCCATATTTGATGTTCCTCGGATTTATCGTTGTTGGATCAGGCGGCCTTCTTGCGCGCGACGGTGTCTTCCATCACGCCCATGATGTCGCTCTCTTTCATGATCAGGTATTCGACGCCGTCGATTTTGACCTCGGTACCGGACCACTTGCCGAACAGAACCGTGTCGCCGACCTTGACGTCGATCGGAATAAGCTTGCCGCTCTCATCGCGGCCGCCCGGGCCAACTGCGATGACTTCGCCCTGCTGGGGCTTCTCCTTGGCGGTGTCCGGGATGATGATGCCGCCGGCGGTCTTCTCATCGGACTCAATGCGCTTGACGACGACGCGGTCGTGAAGCGGGCGGAACTTCATGGGTATCCTCCATCAGTGCTTCGAAACATTAGAAATTTGAAGACGGACCGGACTGGAACCGGCTGCCGGCGATCTAGGGCCGGCTATTCCGTGCGCAAGGGGTTTGCCGTAAAAAATTGGCACTCGTCAAGGGGGACTGCTAGCACACGTGGGCGTGGTTAACAGCGGGTCGGCATTTTGTCAGCAGCCGTGAGTAAATGCTGCTAACGCATTGATTTTAGGAACAAAATTCAATTTTTGGGCTTGTCAGTTCCAAACCGCGATTGAAATCTATGTGTCTCACAGAACGTGGGAATCGCTTCGCCTGAGGACTGACATGGTATCAAAGGACTTCCAGAAGCAGATCGACGGCTACGGACTGACGACCGCCGAAATTCTTTACCGCCGGCCTGACCACCCGTGGCTTCTACAAACCTATGTCTGGCAGAATTACGACCTCTGCCCGGACTTTCCCGAACTGAACCAGTTTCTCCGCTTCTGGGAAAAATCCATAGAGGGCGCGTTGCACACTGTGACCGTGGCGCATTCGCGGTTGATCCGGCCGTCCGAAATTCGGGCCATCGACGGCGTATTCCGCCTGCACTAGGCCGGTCGCGATAGCGTCAGGCGCCAGTGTTGCGGCCACACGCATGTAGCCCGCTCCCTGCCTCGCTGGTTTGAGTGCGGCGGCGCGGATGTCGCGCTGTGCCATTCGCCCTCCGTCAATTCGCCCTCTGTCAAGGTGGCGCGCGGGGTGCCCCCCCTTCCGCCGGCGACATAGCCAACCAGCAGCATTTGCAATAGCGTCGGTGACCCTTTGACCTCCGTCGCTGCATGACCCACCTGTCGTCCCGCCTTGCCCTGTTGAGCGGGAATTTCATCACTGGCCTGTCCGTCCTGGCGCCAGCCGGCATGCTGACCGAGCTGGCGGCGGCGCTTCATGTCACCGTTCGCGATATCGGCCTGCTCGTTACCTATGGCGCGGTAGTCCTGTGTCTCGCATCTCCCCTCGTGTCCTGGCTGACCGCACGGGTCGGCCGGCGCCTCCTCATGAGCGGCACGCTGGCCGTGGTCGCCGCGGGGCATTTCCTGTCCGCCAGCGTCGACAGCTATGTCGCGATCCTCGGACTACGGCTTGCGATGCTTGCGCTGGTCGCGATCTACACGCCACAGGCGGCGAGCACCATGGCGCTGATCGCACAGGAGAAGGAGCGCCCCGCCGCCATCGCCTTCGTGTTTTTGGGCTGGTCGCTGGCCATCGCGGTCGGATTGCCGCTGATCACCATGATGACCAGTCACTTCGGCTGGCGCGAGACCTATGCCGCGATCGGATTGGCGGCCGCGGTCAGCGCGGCGCTTAATTTTGCATCCTTGCCGAGCGGATTGCAGGGTCACCCGCTGTCGCTTCAAAGCTTCGTCGACATCGGTCGCAATCGGACGTTGATATTGATCCTGCTGATCACCCTGTTCCAGATGTCCGGGCAGTTTTCGATCACGGTCTATATGGCGGCGCTGGTGCAGAAAGTCGCGGGCGGCGGGCCGGCAGCGGCCGGTATTCTGTTCACGCTTCTCGGCGTTGCCGGATTGATCGGCAACCTGGTCGCGACACGGATCGTGCAATTCGCCGGCGTCAATCGAACGCTTGGCTTCTTCATCATGGTGATGATGGCAGGCGGCCTGACATTTTCCCTCGGGAACGGCGTGCTTGCCGTGATGGCGGCGGGCGTTTTCATCCTGGGGCTCGGGATCACTGCGGGGAACACGATGCAGCAGGCGCGCCTTGTCACTGCGGCACCGCTGCTCGCAACCGCCACTGTCGCGCT